>Ga0255169_1000013_pt1 | contig 270524 bp, 256 predicted proteins | sample Atl_Miss_RepC_8d_FD_183179 | JGI IMG/M metagenome (GOLD analysis project Ga0255169, IMG submission 183179) | Freshwater microbial communities from Altamaha River, Georgia, United States - Atl_Miss_RepC_8d | ecosystem: Environmental > Aquatic > Freshwater > River | place: USA: Georgia...
ATAATTCAGTGAACAATATTTATTTATACAATAGTGGAAATACAAATTATGTGAGATTGGCGGCACCGACGACGTTAACCAATCATACGTTAACGATGCCTCAAGCGTTAGGTGCATCAGGTACAGTGTTAACGACGGATGGTTCTGGTCAACTCAGTTGGTCAACACCTGCAACATCAACACAGTGGACAACGAGTGGGACAAGTATTAGTTATAGTTCTGGAAATGTTGGAGTAGGAACGAGTAGTCCGTCTGCTAATTTACACAGTAAATTGACGACTACTGGCGGAACGGTATTTATTGGTTCAGATACTTCGGGTAATGGAAATGCAATAAGACTCAGGGCTAATGATGGTGGTGTTGGAATTACGATTGCTGATTTAGGTGCAGATTTTTTGGGTGGTATAGGCTCAAATACAAGTTTATCATTTTCAACTCGTAATGCAGGTGCAGCATTAGCAGAGCGAATGAGGATTACTAGTGCAGGCAATGTTGGTATTGGAACAACAAATCCTGGGTCGGCATTGCAAGTAACAGATGCGACAACTTCACCAACTTTATCAATTGGTCCATCAACATCTGGAAGTGCAAATGCTTATCTTAATTTATTTGGAAAAAATGTTGGAACAAATTATGCGGCATCTATATGGTCTAATTATACAGGTGGCCTAAATTTTAAACCGTATAATAATCAAGAATTTACTATTTGGGAAGGTGTTGGAAATACAAAAGTGTTGATATTTTCAACTGCCAATAATGGTAAAATGTTTCTTGGTGGTTCGTCAGCACCAACTGCACGGCTACATTTAGCGTCGGGAACGACTGCGGCCGGAACTGCGCCACTTAAAATAATTTCTGGAAGTGTGATGTCAACTCCTGAAGATGGTGCAATCGAATACGATGGGACAAATTTATTTTATACTGATTCAACGGCAACAAGACGAACTTTAGCGTCAACAAACTCATCATCATCATCAAGTTTTACAAATGTTGGACAAATTGCAAATCCAGCGGGATCAATCACGTTAAGTCCTTCAGTGGGGAATTCTGTTTTAATTAATCAAAATACTTCAAGCTTAGGAACAGGATCAGGTGCATTAGTTGTAACTGGCGGTGTTGGTGTTGGTGAAAATTTAAATGTTGGTGGGAATTTAGCTTCTTCTGGAACTATTTATACAAATAGTCGAATCGGCATAGGAACAGCTGTGCCAACTCATGCTTTGACTATTGAATCAACTCAGGCGGCTTCAGGTATTGCGATATACAACACTGTTGATCAAACGACAAACTATGAACGATTTGTTGGTAAATGGAGTGGTAATACAATTTATTTAGGTCATGAGTTTGGTGGTACGGGATCGAGTCGTACGCTTAAATTAGGAGTGGCTACTCAAGCTGGTTTGGGAATAAGTCGTACGTTTGATATTGCTGGTACCTCTACTCCTTTTTATCATCCTAATTGGTCTTCTACGGGGCTTCCTGGATATGTGATGGATATTGGAAATTCAACAAGTACATTGGTTGGAAATAGTGTTTCTCAAGGTGCTCTGGCGATTACTCCAGTTATAAATCAAACTGGTACTGCTGCATATACAGCATTGTTGGTGAATGCAATTGAAACTGCTACAGGGAGTGGAGCAAAATTATTGCAAGATTGGCAAGTGAGTGGAACAAGTGTGGCTAAAATTGATAATACAGGAGCAATGTCAATTGGCCGATCTACGGATGCCAGTGCTCGACTGACTTTAATTGGTGGTAATAATGGTTCTGCTTTGATTACGCTGAGCAGACCAGCCGCTTCTGCGCAATTTTCGTGGGCCTTAGCTGGAGCGGGGTTATCTTTTTCGGATGATATGGCTGGAGCCATAGTTGCGAATATGTATGGAAATGGTGGAGCTAATGAAGTTTATGTTGGACAAAAAAATAGAATTACGACGGATACAAGAACTTCAATTTTAGGCGCACAAACATATAACTCGGGATCAAATGTGCCAGGTCAAACTTTTTTTATTCGAGGTGGTGCAGGAACAGGATCGGCGGCAGTGCCTGGAATTCAATTTCAAACTGCAGATGTGACGACATCGGGAGCAACTCAACAAAATTTTACAACAAAAATGACAATTACAGGAAGTGGAAGTGTTGGAATTGGAACGACTAGTCCATCAGCTCAGCTTGAGGTGAGTGGTACAATTAAAACTTTAGGTAGTACAACACCAGTCACAATTAATCCGAGTACTATTGTCATTAATTCTGTAACACAAATGGGTCCTAATGGATTTACGTCATCAGCTGGATACACTGGAGGTTATGGTTATGATGCAACTCCTTCGTCATTGACGAGCGGTGGTATTTACAGAGGAACAAGTTCAAGTAATTCATTCACTGGTAGACTTTTAAATTTAGTCTATTCAGGTACTAATAATGGTACAGTTGGATATTTTCAAATTTCGAATGCATCAGCAACGGGTAATGTCTTAGATGCTCGAAACTCTGGTTCTGGCCACTTGGCTGTATTTACTGGAACTGGAAATGTTGGTATAGGAACATCGACTCCGACATCAAGATTACATGTTGTTTCGGCTACCGCAGGCACAACTGTCGCAACATTTAGTGATGGAAGCGCTACTTGTAATATCACACCAGCAACTACAGGTAGTGTAACATGCTCGTCAGATCTTCGATTAAAAAAAGATATTGAAAAAATATCTGAAACAGCGTTGTTAGATCAGATACTAAAATTAGAGACTGTCCATTATAAATGGAAAAATGATTCCGAAAAAATTCATACAGGCTATATTGCACAAGATCTTGAAAGAATAATTCCTGAACTCGTAGTGACAGACTCAAAAGGTTACAAACAAATTAGTTATGCGGGACTTGTCCCAGTTATCACAGGAGCTATTAAAGCATTAAAGGCTGAAAATCAGAAACTGAAAAACAATATAATTAAAAATAATAATAACGAAGAAATTACAAATTTAAAACGACAGGTTGATTTACTTACCCAACAAAACGCTAGTATTAAAGAATATTTATGTGCAGAAAAGCCAAAATTAAAAATATGTCAAAAATAGAGAGATTAAAAAGATTATTGAATCGATTCGATAATCTTTTTAAAATATGCTGGCATTTCTGTACGATAATACCAAGCTAGTGTGAGTTTGAAATCAAAAAATTGTTTTGGCGAAATATCATGAATTCTCTTGTTTTTTAATGAGGTTCTTGCAAATTCTTCAGATAGGACTGAATAGCCAAATCCATTTTCAATTAAAGATAAAATTGCATCGGTATTGTTAGCAAAATGACGTTCGTTATTGATTTTATTTTTGAGTTTATACTTTTCTAAGTAGTTAAAAGTCATTGTATCGCTAGAATTAAAATCAATAATATTCTTATGTTTTAAAATTTCGAATAGTGATTTTTTTTTCCAATCCATCGGAACATATAATTTATATCGTTCGGGTTTTAAAATTTTTGAATCCATTTCTTTAGTAACAAATTGAGGTTCTAATAGAGCAAGATCAAACTGTCCATTTTTAAGATTTTCTTGGCTATTTTGTTTATCTGATAAATCGAATCTAAATAAAATTTTTGGAAAAAATTTATGGACTGAAAATAAGTTGGGAATGACCCGTGATCGCAAAATACTTGATGGTCCTGTGATGCCTAATTCAATGTTGTGTTCAAAAGCAGACTTTTGAATCTTTGAAAGGGCCATTCCCTCATTTTCTAAACTTAATTTCACATGCTGCAGTAGGCTTTCACCTTCGGCAGTTAATTTCATTCCCTTCTTAGATCTGAGAAAAAGAGTTGTTTGCAACTGTTTTTCTAAAGATCTAATTCGTTGGGTTACTCCAGTTTGAGTAATTCCTAAAATGTACGAGGCTTCTTGGACAGTTCCTTTTTGAACAATTGCCCAAAAAGCCTCAAGGGTGGGGCTGAGTAAACTCATTTAAATTAATAGATAAATCATAATTATGAATTTAACAAACAATTAATTTTTAGCCCGCAAAGCAGCAGAGTTGTCAACAATTGATATGTGGATAACTCGTATTTTTATATAAATAAATTTTATTTATATTTTGAGGGTTGGATAAAATAGCATTTGAGATGTGGAAAAGTGAGTGCGGTCTGTGGATATTTAGATTGAGTAAACTAGACTAAAGACGACATAGAATTAACATCTATATATTAAATATGTGCTATTTCGGTTTGTAGAATACCATTTTTTTTGTTTTAATTAATAGAGATAAAAATCTACGATAGATACAGAATTGAGCAAAATGCTAGACCGATATTTTAAAAAAACATACGATGAGTTAAATAGTTCGTTTGAAGAAGGAATTAAAGCTATTCAAAAACTTTTTTTAAACACGAGTATTTATAATTTTCAATATGATCAGGGTGTTATAAAATCATTTTTTTGGCCAACGGCCAAACCTGCAAATAATTTGTTAATCGTGTGTTCAGGAACTCATGGAATTGAAGGATTGACTGGATCGGCAATTCAAAGATGGATGATGGATCAGAATTTTATTAAAGAGCGAACCAATTCAGATATTTTATTTATACATGGGTTTAATATTTTTGGTTTTAAAAATTATCGTAGGGTAAATGAAAACAACGTGGATTTGAATCGAAATTTTATTTTGAATCGAGAAGAGTATAAATCAGACGATAGTTTGCACAAAGATTTATATAATATGTTAAATCCTTCAGGAATTTTTTCATTTAATTTCAAATCTAAATTAAAATATTTAGCCTTAGTTATTAAAGCAATTTTACTGTTCGGAGTTGAGAAAGTAAGAAAATCAGTTTTATTAGGTCAATATACTTTTCCCAATGGGATATTTTATGGTGGAAAAGAATTGGCTATTCAGCATAAATTAATTCATGAATTAATTGAAAAATATATTGATAGTAAATATGAAAAAATTATTTTGGTTGATTTGCATACTGGGTATGGTCAAAAAAATAAATTACACTTATTTGCCGGTGACGAAAACGAATTGCAAAACAATCAAGTTCTAGAAAATATTTTTGGTAACAATCAGATTGATTTTGGGAGCAAAGATGATTTTTATATAATGAGTGGAGAAATGATTAAGTATTTTCATCATTATGTTCGTGAAAAACTTCAAAAAGAAAATGTTCAAGTTGAAACAGTCGATATTGTTTTTGAATTTGGTACTATTGGGACTCAAACAGTATTTCAGTCAGCAGAAGCTTTGAGACGTATGATTGTTGAAAATCAAAACTATCATGCCATGCAAACAATGCACAATCCGGAAACGATCCAAGCATATATTCAAGCGCAGCGAGATTTTATTGATTTGTTTTATCCTGATAATGAAGAGTGGCGCCAAAGTGTTGTTGACCAAAGTGAACTGAGATTTAAGCAAATTTTTGATTGGTTTGAAAAGTAAAGATATAGAATAATGAGTAAAATTAAGCGACCGTATTCAATAATACGGTCGCTGTACATTATTTGTATTGAATAACGTCTTTTATTTCAAAGCGAACTTTTTTGGCGTGCTGATATTTATCATCCGCGGCTCTGTATCCACAAGCAACCGCTGCTACTGTTTTATATCCAGATCCCTCAAGTCCTAAGACTTTATCGTATCCAGCTGGATCTAGCCCTTCCATCGGAAGAGTATCAATTTCCATCATTGCGGCGGTTGTCAAAATAGAACCCATGGCAATGTATGTTTGTCTTTGTGCCCACCAGTTAATTGTTTCTGAGCGTGGACCTTTGATTAAATCACCAATCATCATATCTCTAAATCCAGATAATGACGCAGCATCAACACCTCGTGCTTTAGCTGTTTCAACTATAAATTTTTCGATATGAGCTTCATCCATTTTTTCTTTATATGTTAAAACAACGAAATGAGATGCTTCAGTAACAGGAGTTTGTCCCCAAGATAATGGTAAGAGTTGTTTTCTGATATCTGGGTTTTGCACAACAATAAACTTCCAAGGTTGTAATCCATAAGAAGACGCTGATAAACGTAGAGACTCTGCTAAAATATTCCAATCTGATTCTCTTATTTTTTTTGTAGGATCAAATTTTTTGCAAGCATAGCGCCAATTCAGTTGTTTAAAAATTATTTCATTATCAATTTTAGTCGAAGACATATGCAGTTCCTCAGAAAAATTATTTAGATTCAGTTTCAAATGCTGATGATACAAAAAGTGATTTAGTAAATTGAGTTTCTTGATTAGAGTTAACAGCAGCAATTCTCCAAAAATATTTTACACCAGGCTCTAAATCTTTAACTTCAAAAGATGTTCCTTTAACCCATTTGTCTTCAGTAACAAACATCGATCTGTTGTTAAAGCCTGCATCTTTTGAAATTTGTACATGATAGTTTTGAGCACCTTTTGCTTCAGTCCACTCTAATTTGACTGATGAGGCAGGAACTTTTGATAAAAATTTAGGTGAAATGAGGGATACTTTTTCAGGTTTAGTGTTTAAGCCTTCTGCTTTTGTTTTTTCAGGCAGTATGCTTGCGACTTGCTCAATACGTTTATCAGTCCAATCTTTGGCTGCTTTTTTGGGGCCATGATGAGTAGCAGCTCCATGTTCAGTTGATTTATCGTCGTGCATTGCCGTTGCTTGGGTGCAGTTTTTATCTGACTCGGCAGTGCAAGTCGAAGATGGCATTGTTGTAGTTTCATGATTTGTTTCATTTGCTTGCGCTTTTAAAGTCAGTGCTAAAATTAAAACATAAAAAGTATTAAAAAGTTTCATATTTATTCTCCTCTATCATTCAATAAAACTAATCTAAACCCAAGTTATACAATCGGCAACACTTTCAAAGATTAGTGTTGAAAATGGGACTCATGTGATGCTAGAAGCTTAAGCAAGGTTTTGCAGATGATCGCGCGATTTGAAAAAATCTCGAGGAAAGTCCGAGCTTCGCAGAGCAGCACCTGGGGTAATGCCCCTCCGCCGTAAGGTGAGGAACAGTGGAACAGAGAGAATGTCCAGATCAGTGACCTTGATTTCGGGAACGGGAGATTTCAAGTGAGATGCTGGAGTGAAAACAGCCAAACTCGGTGCGAAGCAAGATCAAATAGGGAATCCTTTTATCGCAAGGTAAAAGTTCTTGGAACAGGTTCGCTTGTTTACAGAGAATAAGAGCTGCTCGCTCGAAGATTCTGGGTAAGATCGCTTGAGCTTGTTAGTAATAACAAGCCTAGAGGAATGATTATCGAACTGTGTGGGCAATGTGGGAGTCAGCACAGGGAACAGAACTCGGCTTATCGCAAAACCGACCCATCTTTTTTTGTAAGATAATTCGGCTCTTTAAAAAGTGTCGCCCCACTTCAAAGTTTCGAAGCTTTCTTACAATTACATTTAACATGTACGATTTGGTAAGTGTAAAAGTTAAGGAACGCTTTTGAAGATATCGGATAAAGTTTTAATAATTTGCAAGACTATCAAAACTAGACCAACGATATATTCAGCATTTTTTTTCTTCTGTCGATATTTAACTGTTGGGTTAAAGTTCGGCATTCGGAAACTCCTTTCTCAAGAAAGTTTTCGAAGCTTGTTAAAAGCGAAGTGGGTACGACAACTTCGCTTTTTGCATTTTATGGGCCTAGTTAAATTATTTTCATTTAGAATGTGTATATATATATTAACAAAAAAGTTAATCTTAAAATTGACTCTTTAGTTTATATCAATAGTATCGAGATATGGCGTCATTATATCAATTCGTTAGCTATAAAGATTTTTTTAATAATTGGGTTTCTCAGCAACCAAATAATGGTCATGGAGAGTATCGTCGTTTAGCAATAGGTCTCGGCGTTTCTACAACATTAATAAGTCAAATTTTCAACGGTGAAAAAGATTTAAGTTTAGAGCTCGCATGCGAGATGGTTGAATATCTTCACTTTGATGATGAAGAGAGTGATTATTTTTTGTTGCTTATTGAATTTAGCAAAGCAGGATCTGTAAAATTAAAAAATAGATTGTTGCGACAAATTAAAGAACGTCAGGATGCCGTTAAAAAGCTTGAGGTTCGCCTTAAAAAAGATCACAGTCTAAATGATGAGGCCAAGCAAATATATTTTTCACACTGGCTATATCCCGCATTAAGAATATTAGCAGATATTCCAAGTTTAAATCATGCTGATCAGTTTGCGGAAAGACTAGGAGTCCCTAAAAATCAAGTCTTAAAAGCGCTTGATTTTTTAATTAAAAATAAAATTTTGCTTCAGAAGGGTCATCAATTAATTTTAGGTCCGGCGCATATATATAATCCACCCTCAGACCCACTGACAGGACGTAATTTAATCAATTGGCGCCAGCTTGGTTTTAATAAATTACATAACCATGATCAAAACCAGTTTTTTTATTCAGGCACATATGCTTTATCTCAGGAAGTTGCTGATGAAATTAGGAAAATTTTACCACAACTGATAGATGATATCTTAAAAAAAGTTAAACCATCGCCTTCAGAGACAGCTCGATGTTTAAATATTGATTTTTTTGAAATTTAATCTTCATATGTTCTAAAGCCTGAAGTTTCTATTAATGTTTTAAGCTCGTTGTAATAGGGCTGTTCGGCCATAATTTTATAAACAAGCATTCGAATATAGTCATAATCATTTTTATTTAAAGCAAAATTCTCGGATTGAAGACCAGGAATTAACGGATAATTTTTTGTACAAAAATCTACTTCTAAAAAATATTTTTCTTGTGTTTTTAGTAAATTTTCTTCCTCAAGGACTCTAGCAGCTTTAGCTATACATAAATCCTGCTTTGATTTAAATTGCATAAGTTTAATACCCATAACAATTTCATGAACGATTAAAACAGCTTGACTACGTGATTCCATTTTTTGAAATAAATTATTATCAACCCAGACTTTATTTAAATCTTGTAGGGCGAGTTGATCAGTTTTAGCGTAAGTTCCAAGGATTGAAGAGGAGATGGCGTTTATATCTCCAGGTACAAAGTACCACATTCTTCTATGGATAAGATGTTTAAAATCAGCGGCTAAAGATGGATAATTTATTTCAAGTTTGAGAACTAGAGGTTTTAAGTGCTGATCGTATGCATCTAATTTTCTTAAATTTAAAATGTAGTCATCCACAGGCTTGCCATTAATACTATTTCCACCACCTGTACTGTCAGTACCACCACTATTGTTGTTTTGATTTAATGCACTTGAAATTTCAGTCTCTTTTTCGATGACTTTTATTTCTTTCACGCAAGATATACAAAATAACAGAATAAAAACGAAATAAGAAAATTTATAAATCATATACCCTCTTATTTATCGTCTCGATATCTATTTCAATTTCTTGATGAAATTTATTTTTAAGCACCAAGCGGTTCAAGTCTAAGTCAAAATATCCAAAGTCACCAGATATATATTCGATAGATTTTCCATTTTTTAATTCTAGATCAAAGTTTTTTAAAATAAAGATCTTCCCGAAATTTCCTGAAGTTGCTTTTTCAGATTTTATTTTTAAACAGCGAGACTGCTGGCAAGATTCTAAGTTGAAACCAATTATAATTGATTCAATGGATGCTGAAAAACAGGTTTGACTAAACGTCAAACCTGAAATTACATGAAAAAGTATATAATGAATTATTTTTTTATATTTCATATATTTTTAACTATCGACAATTTGACTCAAGTAAAAATAATGATGCATTATTTTCTACGAATAAACCACCAAGTGTATTGTCCTTAAATGTAGTTGCTTTATCACACTGATTAAAGGCTTGGGGAGATATTGTTCTTAAATCAGAAATTGGTGAATTTAAAAATGATATAATATCAAGTTGAGTGTTAACTTTAACAGAACTATCATTTGCTAATTTAAGATCTAAATTGATTATGCCAGATAAAGCCTCAGTTAATACATCTAGATTTTTTTGCGACTCTTCAGTTTGAGTATAGCAGATCCCATTGTCGAGTAAGTAACCTTCTCTTTTTCTACAAAGTTCAGCTTGATTTTTTATAACCCAATTTGTGGCTGATATAAGATCACTGCCTATTTCTTTTACAGTTTTAAGTAAGCTATCAGCTCTTAGTTTTCCAAACTCATTATTGGCCATTAAAATATTAAGACGATCTTTTAAAGGTATTTTGTTTTGTGGATCTTTACGATCTAGATCGATTATACCATTGGTTGAATAACTATTTAAAAGAGCACCATATAAAACTTCTCCTGCAGCTATTTGTCTTAAGTATATCATATCAGCTAAATTTAATTTTTTAGTGGCAATGTTTAAAGTATAACATTTTAAAGACCAAGTCCCGTCGTTTTCAATATACTTGCAGCTTTGTTGCAATTGTTTTTGAATTTCTTTTTCAAAGACATATGGATTTATCTGAATATCAATTTGATTTTGTTCATTGTTTTTTAAAAATTTTCTGAATTCATTTGTTGAATTAAAATATTGGGATAGTGCATTTTGAATATCTGTTTCATTTTTAAATACAGGCAAAGAAGGATCAGTTAAAAAATCTCTTAAAGGTGAGTGTGGAAGTTGTTCAGTTAGTGATTTTTCTAAGTCTACTCGTTGCTTTTCATTCATTAGTGGTTTGATGCGAACTAAATAGCCACGAAAGGCTTCAAATCTTTTTAAAAAAAGATAGTAAAATTGAGCTTTTAAATTAGAGGGTTCTTTTTCTAAAGCTAGAGTCGCTAATTTATATGATAACATAAATGTGTATGGACCGAAAAGCTGTTCAGCCGACTGAATAATATCATTTGCGGTGCTTTCGCTAGAAACATTTAATTCTTTTGCTGTTTGAGAATCTGCAGGGATTTTTTCGATAATTTTGATCTCTTTTGTACAGCCCACTAGAATTAGATTAGCAATTAAAATTGAGCGCGCTATAGTTTTTGATATGTTGTTATTCATAGAATCTCCTTGTGTTTTTTGGTTCAATTCGAGAATAAACTATCTCTTTAGAATAACAAAAAACAGATCTAACTTGTAAACAGTTAACATTAAAATTAACCATTTAGTTAATATTGTTAAATTATCAAAGAATTGCTATAGCAGGATTGATTCCACTTTAAAGTGACTTTATTTGAATTTAGCTAATATTTCTTTGAATAAAGAAATGTCAACTATGCATTTTTTTCAACTTAGTCTGTTAATCAATATAAAAGTGTCGCCCCACTTCAAAGTTTCGAAGCTTTCTTACAATTACATTTAACATGCACGATTTGGTAAGTGTAAAAGTTAAGGAATGCTTTTGAAGATATCGGACAAAGTTTTAATAATTTGCAAGACTATCAAAACTAGACCAACGATATATTCAGCATTTTTTTTCTTCTGTCGATATTTAACTAGCGGGTTAAAGTTCGGCATTCGGAAACTCCTTTCTCAAGAAAGTTTTCGAAGCTTGTTAAAAGCGAAGTGGGTACGACAACTTCGCTTTTTGCATTTTATGGGCCTTGAGTTGTCCACAAGACCAGTTTACTCATAGCATGAGATTAGATCTTTTAAATTTGAATTAATCCAGTTAACAATTTGAACATCATTCTCAGTATGCTTTCAGACACAAAACACATACCCATTTCGCTTGAATGGTTTGTGACTTTATATTCACACAATGTTAAATGAGAAAAAGCTTTTTTCATTTTTTGTCACCTAGGTATGACGATATGCTTACAGCATTTACGCTACTCATATTCAAATACCCTTTATAAATTACCGTCAATATAACAAAACTTAGACTTTCTTTTTGGCTAAAACAAACAGCTCCACGCCTTGGCGTTTAGGAATGGATTTGTTCCATCGACCCCAAAATAGAAATTGAAAATTGTTTTTAAGTAATTCGCGAATTTCCCATTCACTGCTCCCGTAAGGAGGGCCAGCTCTTTTAAGCATAGCAAAGAATACAGCCATAAGTTGACCTTCCTCGTGCAAAAGTCTGCGCCAGAGTTTAACTAAGCTTATGCGTCTATGAGGTTCAATAGCGCAAAAACATGTGTGTTCAATAATTAAATCAAAAGAATAATTCCATTCGTGAGGTAAATTAAAAATATCATCTTTTATAAAAGTTAAATTTTCTAAGTGGCCATAGTTTTGTTGAGCCTTTTGAATTGCTTCAGCAGAAAAATCTACTGCAGTAACAACATGACCAGCGTTTGCAAATAAAGCTGCATCGTGGCCTTCGCCACAACCAAGAACGAGAATTCTTGATTTAGGTAGTTTGAGCCGGGGCAACATATCTTGAAAGGCTAGAGAAGCTTCGCCTAGATCCCAATTGGGCTTAGGCATAGATTGATAAATTTGATTCCAATAATCAGCATCTGAAAGTGCAGACTGTTTAAAATAATATTCTGGTGTCTCTATTCGAATTTGATTTAGAGTAAAACTATCATCATCAAACTCATCACATTGATCAAATAAAACAGACTGCGCGTGTTCAGTGAGTCGAAATGGAGCGCCAGAAGTTGTTAGACCACAAATGCGATCGAATGGATCTAGGCTAAATTTTTGGGGATCAGCCTCAAAGATGAGTTGGCTTTGTGTTTCAACTAAAAATTTTCCCATTGATTCTGTTAGGCGATGACAAATCAAAGGATGATCAAAAGCCTCAACTATAAAGTGTTCACTTTCAATTTTTGTTTCAAGTATAAATTGAGGCGTGAGCTTAATGTTTTTAAGAGCTTCTTGGCAAATCTCTAACGAGGCAATGGGTTTTTGAGAGCCAGAATAAAAAATTTCACCATGCTCGTTAATTATTAAAGTTGGCATATTAAAGTTTTATTGCGAACTTTTGGGCTCATTAGATTTTACATCTTCAGCATTTGCCGGCGCTTGTTCAGTTTCTTCAGAAGTAGTGCCATCTGCATTTACAGTTAAACCATCTTTAAACATGACAGATTGATTGTCAGATTTAACGTTTTGAATACTCCATTTTTGGATATTTTTGTTTTCAGATAAGCCTTTAGTTAGGATAGCTTCTCCGGATATTGTTTGAGTGACAAGGCCTTCAGAGGTTGAGTCTGATTCGGCATCATCGAATTGGTATGAAAATACAGCTTTAACTTTTTGGTCATCTAGTTTTTCGGTGTACATTTTTAAAAGTTTAAAGTTAGAAACATACGGTTTTTTTGCCTTTAAAGTATCTTCAATCAATTGTGTGAGTTGGCTTTGAATTCCAGCATGAATTTCGATACCCATTTTATTAGTTCCCGTAAACAAAAACCATGTCCATAAAAACGCAGAAATAAAAACAATAAGACTTACAATTTTAATCATAAAAACTCCATAAATTTCTTTGAATATGACGTATATACAATTAAACATCATCATGGTAGTCTGCCGCAATCAAGTTATGAAAAAAAAATTAAGATTAGACTACGTAGAACAAATAAAAGTCCTTAAAAACTGGAGTCATACCTATGCACCAAGTTTAATTGAACCAGCATTAAGCTACGCGTTAGACTGGCTATCTCCTGAGTTGTTAGGAACTGGATTTAAAATAAAATCTATTTTTGATACAGTTGTTGTGGCAAAAATCCCATTTAAGAAAGTTAACTGTGATTATCAAGGGCAAATTCATTTAGGCCTAGTGACAAATGCAGCAAGTGAGATCATTAATGTTTTTATTTCAAGACATTGGCCTAAACAATCTTGGCTTATTACTGAGCTTAATGTAAGCATTGATAAAAAATTGAGCTGGAATGCGGATCTGGAAATGGCGCTGTCGATTTTTGATCATCAAGTCGATACATTTTTGGTAGAACTTCAAAAAAATAAATCTGCGGAGTTTGAATTGGAAGTTTCAGTTAAACCTTTAAATCAAAACAAACAAGATTGTATAAAGTTTAAATTAACTTTAATAAAAACAAATATTTTATCTTAATTGAGGAAGTTATGATTCTAGAGTCACAAGTTCAAACACAGTCTGAAGAATTTAAAAAAAATTATTCCCAAATGGTGAAAGTTGTTCAGCATTGGCGGGATAAAATCAATCAAGTCAAATTAGGTGGTGGCGAGGATGCCCTTAAAAAACACAAATCTCGAGGAAAATTGACTGCTCGTGAAAGAATTGAAGGTTTGCTGGATCAGGGAACTTCATTTTTAGAGTTTTCAACGTTGGCTGCCTATGACATGTATGAAAATCAAGCTCCGGCGGCTGGTGTAATTACTGGTATTGGAATGATTCATGAAACAGAGTGCGTGATTGTTGCGAATGATGCTACAGTAAAAGGTGGGACCTATTTTCCAATGACGGTTAAAAAGCATTTGCGTGCTCAAGAAATTGCTTTAGAAAATGGTTTACCTTGCATTTACTTAGTGGATAGTGGTGGAGCTTTTTTACCTTTGCAATCAGAAGTATTTCCAGATCGTGATCACTTTGGGAGAATTTTTTATAATCAAGCCAGAATGAGCGCGCGTAATATTCCACAAATTTCTGTAGTCATGGGATCATGCACAGCCGGTGGAGCCTATGTTCCATCGATGTCTGACGAAAATGTTATTGTTAAGGATAACGGGACAATTTTTTTAGGTGGGCCACCTTTGGTGAAGGCAGCAACTGGAGAGGTTGTTGACGCTCAAGAACTCGGTGGGGCTACGACACATTGTGAATTATCAGGAGTTACCGATCATTTCGCAGAAGATGATCAACACGCGATTGAAATTACACGATCGATCGTTCGCCATTTTAACCACAAAAAGGTCATGAGTTTAAAAACTCAACCGGTGGAAGAACCATTGTTTGATGCTAAAGAGTTATATGGAATTATACCCGCTGACTCGCGAATTCCTTTTGATGTTCGTGAGGTCATAGCTCGAATTGTTGATGGTTCAAAGTTTCATGAGTTTAAACCTTTATTTGGTAAAACATTAGTGACAGGATTTGCTCATATTTGGGGAATGCCTGTTGGTATAATTGCAAATAACGGTGTTTTATTTAGTGAAAGCGCACAAAAGGCTGCACATTTTATTGAATTATGTGAGCAGCGTGAAATTCCTTTGATTTTTTTTCAAAATATTACTGGTTTTATGGTTGGTAAAAAATACGAACAAGAAGGTATAGCTAAACACGGAGCTAAAATGGTGATGGCTGTATCGAATGCTCGCGTACCAAAATTTACTGTGGTCATTGGTGGTTCATATGGTGCTGGTAATTACGGTATGTGTGGTCGAGCATATCAACCACGTCAATTATGGATGTGGCCAAATGCTCGAATTAGCGTAATGGGCGGAGAGCAAGCTGCAAATGTTTTATTAACTGTTAAATTAGATCAAATGGCTGCGAAAAATCAAAAAATGACAGAAGAAGAACAATCAGCATTTAAAAAACCAACATTGGAAAAATATGAGTATGAAAGTTCTGCTTATTTTTCTACAGCTCGGCTGTGGGATGATGGAATTATTGATCCTGTAGATACACGTCATGTGTTGGCTTTAGGAATATCGGCCAGCCTCAATGCTGATTGGGGACCAAAACAGCAGGGCGTTTTTAGGATGTAATGCAATGAAAAATATTAATGTTACTGATGATCAAACAGATCAATCTATAAAAATTGTTGAGTTAAATAAGCCTGAAATTAAAAACGCATTTAATCCGGAAATGATTGCAGAACTGACAGAATGTTTTAAAAAACTATCAACTGATGCACAAACAAAATTAATAATTTTAAAAGGTTCAGGAACCGTATTTTGTGCGGGTGCAGATTTAAACTGGATGAAATCGATGGCCCAATTTTCATATGAGCAAAATATTTCTGATTCAGAAAAGCTTTGGGAAATGTTTGAAGCTATTGCTTTTTGCAATAAACCAGTTGTTGGAATAGTTCATGGTGCAGCTTTTGGCGGGGCATTGGGTTTAATAGCCTGTTGTGATCAAGTTATTGCAGATGAAAAAACAAAATTTTGCTTTAGTGAAGTGAAGTTGGGATTATCGCCAGCAGTGATTTCGGCTTTTATCATGCGTAAATGTGCTGATACATTTGTTAGGCCTTATATGTTGAATGCGGACATTTTTGATGTGAATACAGCGCAACGAATGGGTTTAGTTCATAATGTTATAACTGATGTCGAGTTGTGGCCTGAAAATGTTCGTAAATACTCTGCTTTGGGAATAGAGGCCATTCGTGAAACAAAAAAATTATTGAACGACATTGAACAATCTAAACATGCAGTTAGCTGGACAAAGCAGAAGTCATTAACAACAAAAGTCATCAGCGAGCGTCGTATGTCCGAAGAAGGACAATCGCGCTTGAAAGCTTTTTTAAAGATTTAAAGAATAATGATGATTTATAACTAGAAAGGTCATTGGTTGTCCTTTTGTCAAATTGTTAAACAGTTGTTGTCTGTATAAACAGTTTTGCATTGTTTCTAAATGGGTCATATTTTTGCTATTAAATTTCCTGATATTTTTACTTTGGAGATTTATGAAAATGTATAGGCTTTTTATTATTTTATATGGGCTATTGTTATCAATACAGACATTTTCAAGTCCTCAAACTTGTCAAAATCTTTTTGAGACTAAAAAACTAATAAAAGAGTCAAATGACACAATTTTACTTAACATTAATAGACGTTTAAAAGCAAAAAAATCACCATATAAAATAGAAAACAAAAGGTTAATTTATGTTGATCCGCACACTCAACAAACTATCGAAGTAGCTGATGTTCATGTTATAGAGCCAAAATATCTTTTTGAATATGCAACCAAAAGTTATAACGAGTATTGGTTGAAAAATGGCGTTAATAAATCTGATATGGACTTGATTTTATCCTCACATGCGCAGGCATATGGGCGTGGATATTATATATCTTTAAGTGCAACTGATAGTCGTAGTTTTGGAAATTATCTGACCGTTTTTGAAGTTGATAAACCCATGGTGGTATTGAAGTTGAAAAACGTATATAACCTTGCTGATCGAAGTCTGCGTTTACATGATGACAAAGAATTTTTAAATGTTATGCGAGGGGTGGGAGTTGCGGCCCTTAAAGGCAATGATACTTGGTATAGCATAATCAATGAAGATTATTTAAAATCTGCCAAAAATTTAGATCGAAACTCTTTTGAGTACGCACTTTCATTAGGTATTGATGCTGAAAGTAGAAAAAAATTATTAATAAATGAGTCTAGAGCTCAAGCACTTTTTAATTTTAACTCGCTGAAATATGTTAAAAATATTTCTAAGGATGTTATAGGTTACCATGAAATTTTAAAAAAATCTGTTAGCGAATTAACAAAGATTGACATGGTTTTGCTAAAAATGTTTTTAAAGGATGATACCTATAACTTATTAAATGAATTAGCAAAAACTCAAAATGGAATAAAAATTTTTAAAAAAATGTTAGCTAACTTCAAATTAGAAGAGTTAAATGATGTTATCGTTAATTTAAGTGGAAACTCTAGTGCTTTATCTAAAATAAATATTCAATTAAAAAAAATGCTTCAGCAAATTCCTTTAGGGAGTTCATTTTTTGAATTATTTGATTTAGTTGATGTGGCCTTGTCAGATAAAAAGCAATCAGAGTTTTTAACCATAAATCAAATGCTTAAGGCGGCACAGAGTTATGATTTAAACTTGAATGGTATTGATTTAAAGCAGATATATAATCATGAATCTTTTTTTCAAGCATTTCAAAAAGTGCACGATTTAAAAACAGCTGTTCGTGGTGATGATTTAATAATGGCCTCACGAATAAAAAATAAATATACTTTAAGTTTGTCGTCTAAATTTTCACGTGTATTAAGTGAAAATCCTTTGCTGAAAATAAACATAGAGGAGACTAAGCAATCGAATCAATTCAGTGAGTTTAATGAAGTTTCTGTAAATTATTTCAGTATTGATAATTACAATGAAATTTTGAATCTATTAACTCCCGCAGAGGTGAGTAAATTAAAACCACTGTTAAGTCAAAATCTAAAAAATGTACAAATTCGTAAAAATGCGAACAGGGAGTTGATTAAAATTTTATTACCAAAATTTTTTGATGCAAAATATTTTGCACAAATTAGTCAGTTGATGGGTTCTCATACAGATCAGATTGATCTATTTATTTTATATAAGGCTTTTATTTCATTGCATCCATACGAATCAGGTAATGGACGTGCAGCACGTTTTTATTATAAGTGGTTAATTAAAAACCATTTAAATAAAGATATAAAGTCACTTAAGTTATTATTTAACGATAGTGATTTAATGACATCATTAAACTTTTATACTGATCGCGAGGTTGTTGAGCTAACTTGGTATTTAGGCCGATTATGGATAATGACTTCAACTACTCAATCTGAAATGATTAAGAAATCAAAAAAAGCGCTTGAGTTTATGATTTATTACCAAGATGAGTTTTTAAATATGGGTGATGAGGCTCAACTCCTTAAATAGATTTAACTGTCATGAACAGGTTCATAAATACAAACAAATAATTCTGTATCATCAATGAGTGATTCGTCGGGGAATTGTTGTTTGAATAAACCTGCATATTCGGATTTAAATTTTTCGGGATTATCTTTAAATCCCATATGTTGAAGCATTGTTGGATCGGGATCGCCATAAGTTGTTATAAAGGCGTCAACCAACTTTGCTTTACCTTGGATTTCTTTTTCGATATCACAAACTAAATAATAACTTCCAACTTCACTTAAGCGTTCGTCAACTAAGCCAGGTTGAATAGATTCAATTTTATCAACTGGCTCGCAGCTGACAAATATGCCTCTGTTTAAAATATGCATTGCAACTTTGTCTAAATACAGGCCAATTTTCATTGGTTCAGTCTACAGAATTGGACAAACTCTGAAAACAAGATTATACATTTTGTATGTTAAAATTTAATCGTATTGCTATTGCAAATCGTGGTGAAGTTGCCGTTCGTATTATTAAAGCCTGTGAGGAACTTGGTTTAGAAACTGTTCTGCTACATTCAGAGGCAGATATTCAATCTCGTGCTTATCGAATGGCAACACATAAAGTTTGTATAGGTCCAGCACCTACGGCTGAAAGTTATTTGAATATTCAGGCGAACATACAAGGAGCTTTGGCTATGGGGGCTCAGGCTGTACATCCAGGCTTTGGATTTTTATCAGAAAATGCAGATTTTGCACAAGCTTGCACCGATGCCGGTTTGGTCTTTATTGGTCCGAGTGCTGAATCTATTCGGGTTTTGGGAGATAAGGTTAGTTGTAAAGGTTTAGCTAAAAAGGCAGGTTTACCTCTAGTTCCTGGATATGAGGGTGATGATCAAACTATTCCAACACTACTTAAAGAAGTTGATAGAATTGGATTGCCTGTGATTGTAAAAGCTGCTGCTGGTGGCGGTGGTCGAGGTATGAAGTTAATTAAAAATATTTCTGAGGCAGCAGAACTCATTGAATCAGCTCAGCGAGAAGCTAGATCTGCCTTTGGCTCTGCAAAAGTATTTCTAGAAAAGTATTTAGATAGAGCAAAACATATAGAGTTTCAGATTTTTGGAGATTCAACAGGAAATGTTGTTCACTTGTTTGATCGAGAATGCTCTGTTCAGCGGCGGCATCAAAAAATTATTGAAGAAGCAACGTCACCGTCACTGAGCGATGATTTGCGACGTCAAATGGGAGAGGTCGCAGTTACGTTAGGAACATTGGGAAAATATAAAGGAGCAGGAACTGTAGAGTTTTTATTACAAGACAATAAGTTTTATTTATTAGAAGTTAATACTCGTTTACAAGTTGAACATCCGGTTACTGAGGAAGTGTTGGGAGTTGATTTAGTTAAAATGCAAATTTTAACTGCAATGAATAGTTTTGTGTTTTCATCAAATGAAATACGCATTCCAAGAGGTCATTCGATTGAATGTCGGGTGTACGCAGAAAATCCCTATATGAATGGAGTTCCTTCCACAGGATTGTTAGGGACTGTGCAATGGCCAGAAGGTCCACGACGCCGTTATGAGTTTGGATTTGAAAAAGGTGATACGATCACTCCACATTACGATCCAATGATAGCAAAGGCTATTGTATGGGATGAATCACGTCCACGAGCAATAGAGAAAATGATTCGTGTTTTAAAAGATGCAACAATTTTTGGTGTACACACGAATATTCCATATTTAATTGCAATATTATCTCATCCTGAATTTATTAATGGAACGATGACGACGAGATTTATTGAAAATAATTTTGCTGAGGGACTTAAATCATTTCACAACGAAGATGATCGAAAAAAAGCGAGTCAAAAAATCTATAAGGAAATGCTTTTGCAAGGTGTGGGCTTTGAGCGGAAACAAGCATTGCAGTCAAATGCGACTTTGCAGAGTCCGTGGTCAACCTACTGGAGAGGTGTTTAATGGATTCAATAGTCATAAAATCTGAACTTGGTTCGGATCAAAATTATTTAGTTGAAAAAGTTGGACAAAACTTATGGATTAAATTTCAGGATCAAACCTGGTGTTATGAAATTGCTGATTTATCTGCTGAAGGTCAGCGTCGTAAAAAATCGGGATCAGCAACTCCAGATATGATTGTAGCACCTATGCCAGGTAAAATCACAAAAGTCTTTGTAAGATCCGGAGACGAAGTAACAGTCGGCCAGGCATTACTTGTTATGGAAGCTATGAAAATGGAATACACATTAAAATCAGATTATGCGACTAAGGTCGAAAATGTGAACATTAACATCAATGATCAGGTCACAGTTGGTGCATTACTTGTTAAACTGGCTAAAAGCGAGTAACACGGTGTTGTTTGAGGTTAGTTAGTGTCATCAAAAAAAGTTAAAATAGTTGAAGTTGGATTACGAGATGGTTTACAAAATGAATCGACGAATTTATCTGTTGAGCAAAGGTTTCAACTTATTCAAAAATTGATTCAAGCTGGAGTGAGTGCTCTTGAAATCGGTGCATTTGTTTCGCCTAAGTGGGTGCCACAAATGGCGTGTACAGGCGAACTTACAAAAATGGTTTTAAAAAAATATCCAGATTATGAAAAATATCAAACGAGTATTTTAGTTCCAAATGAACAAGGAATGCATTTAGCAATTCAGTCTGGTATTCGTGAAGTAGCTGTTTTTGCATCATCTTCAGAAACATTTTCGCAAAAAAATATTAATTGTACGATAGAAGAAAGTTTTCAAAGATTTGAATCGATTATGAAGCTTGCAAAAAAGCATAAAGTTAAAGTTCGAGGTTATTTATCAGTATGCTTTGGTTGTCCATTTGAGGGAGATGTTTCAGAAAAAAAAGTAGTCTTGTTGGCAAAGCGATTAATTGAGATTGGGTGTTATGAGGTTTCAATTGGTGATACTATTGGTAAGGCGCAAGTTGGACAGGTGCAATCTTTATTTAAAAAATTAATTAAAGTAATACCTGCAAAAAAATTAGCTGGTCATTTTCATGATACGCGCGGACAGGCTTTAGCTAATATTTTAAAAGCATATGATATGGGTATACGAACATTTGATTCGAGTATTGGCGGTTTAGGTGGTTGTCCTTATGCACTAGGAGCTACGGGCAATGTTTCAACGGAAGATGTTGTTTATATGTTCCATGGAATGAATGTTCAGACGAATTTAGATCTTTTAAAGCTAACAGAGATAAACCGTTGGTTAGAACCTCAAATGGATCATATGCTGTCTTCTAAGGTTGGAAAAGTTGGCGTTTAATTGATAAAATGATACTGAAGTGACATACATCATAATCGAAGCTAGGCAGCCTCTTTGTAGGCTACTTCGGTTATCTTAAAGAACCACTTGAGTTGTTTTTCTAATTCTTTTTTTAATTCAAATGGATTCATCGATTCGTACTTAGCTTTTAAGTTATTCCATGACTTCAAGTGTTCCAGAGTCCATGAGACTTTGATAAGGCGTCTTTGGTTTACTATGAAGTTTAATGATCTTTCCGCCAACACGCTCTTTACTTTCTAAATTCATGACAGCAGTAAAATAATTTCATAATGGATTCCAAAGGTTTTTGTAAATTTCATTCATCATAACTACGTGCTTTCCTTTACCGAAGCGATCGTAATTAATCACTTATTTTTCTCCCCCTTTGCCAGGCTTTAAAAGCTAAACTGTTTTTTTATGACACTTGAGTTTCATATGAATGACCTTCATAGACAAACGAATCAAAAGACATATAATTATTGTGATGGATAATAAAAAATCAGCAGCCTCATATAAAAATATTTTTTTGATAGTTAGAGATGTTATTAATTCAGTAGATCCTGAGTCTTTAGAGCCTGGCTTGCCTGACGGGTCACCTGTAGATGAATATGAGTTGGAAGTTACCCCAATTACGTTATTTTTAGTACAAAATCAAAATGACTTAGATTCAAACCTGCTCACTCAAGAAATAGACAAGGTTTGGGTGAAGTTTTTTGAAAGATCTTGCGCAAACAAGGAAAAAATTGCGGCAGAAATACTTAAAAGAGTTTCTGTATTGTAACCCCGTGTTATCGATAAAACTGGCGCTTAAAATAACTGACATATACGTATTCGTTGGCGTTTAACTCATAGATAAAATGCGGTCCGAAGTTTGCTTATTTAGGACTGTATGCGCTCAAGTTGGAAAAAGACTTTTTATTTAATGATAACTATTTGTATATACTTGTCTTTTTTAGGACTCGTCGTCGCAGATAAAAACAGACAATGTATAGATTCTAAGTTTGTCGATAAAATTGACATCATCTCAAGGGAAAAATCTGAAATTGTTTTAAATTGCGCCTCACCAATCAAAGGGAAATATTCCACGGTTTTGGGGCAAATATTGTCTGAACGATTTATTATAATAGAGTCTGTTATAAGTTTTTTAACTCAATATTATCCCTTGAAAAAAAACATTTACATCACAATTGATGAAACACAGCCTTTGAATTTTGAGTTAGTCGATTATCATATAACAATTGGAACTGGTTTATTAACGTCAAAAGGTCATCTCGAAAGAGGAATAATTAAAATATGGGCTCAGCAGTTTACACAAGGAAAAAACATTAAAAATCAGCTTCTGAGTGAATCAATAACCGATTTATATTATTATTCAATATTTGGACAATTTGAATTGTTTGACCCTTTATCGCAAATGAAAACCAAAGTTGGATCTGCTAAATGGCCTCAGGTTTTAAAAAATCTGGATGCTTATTGTGAATCATCTTGGAAGCTATCAGAAGATTATATTAAATGTGCTGATTTAAATTTTAGTGAAGCACAAATTTCAGATCGTAAAAATATTTTGACTGTTAGCTTACGCCCACTGTTATCTTCAAGTCTGATGTCTGCATATTCTGAATTACAATCGGTTAACCAAAAGTTAGTTTTAAAAACTTTGCCGCATGTTATAACTGACTCTGATATTAACTCTGAAAATGTTATTGGTTACTTACTAAATCAGAATAGTACTTTAAATGAAGGTTTAACGGTTATTAAAATTGTATCAGATCAATTAAATTCAAAAAATTATTTGAATAGAACTTATTTTCGTCAATTTATGACTTTATTTAATCAAAATCTAGTTAATCAAGGTGTGAGTGATTCTTTTGCTGAGGCCTACTTTGATTATTTAATTGAAATACCAGATGTTCTTTCAACAAAAACCGAATTCTTTAAATCAATTGAAAAAGCTGCTCTTTCTAATTTAAATCTGCAAATTGCATTAAAAGATTCTGAACAAATTTGGATATTGCCGTCTAAAACTGGTTTGTCATTAAAAGTTTTTGATAAAATAAAAATAAAGCAGCATGTTTATTTTGCTTGTCCTATACTAAAATCGATTAACATGAGTGAGTTTATTAAAACTTCAGAAAAACTGCTCTTGATTAAAGGCTGTGATACTGAACACTCTCTTGCTTTTGATTTAATGTTTAAGTTTGGAGTGCCAGATTTTTCAAAAAAAGAAAATAAATTATCTTTTATACAATTTCACTTGCCGTCATTAGAATCAAAAATTAATGATTTAAATCACATCAATAATTTTTTCGAACTTGTTAAAAATCGGGATATTAATCAACAAGAGTTTAAAAAATTAGGATGGCAAGATCTTCAATGGAATGAAAACTATGACTACTATAAACCTAAAGCTGCAATAGATGCTATTGAGTATTTTCGTGTGGAAAATACTTCTAATAATTAGTGCATTCGATACTAAGTGTATTTGCTTTTTGTAGCACGCTTCTCTTTACGTAATTCTTTGTATTCATTTTTTTCATTCACAAATACAACAGTAGGTTGATGTTTTTTTGCGTCAGAAATATCAATTGAAGCGTAAGCAACAATTATAACGACATCACCTTTTTGAACGTGTCTGGCCGCAGCACCGTTGAGGCATATTTCACCTTTTTTGCCTTCAATGACATAAGTAGAAAATCGTGAACCATTGTTGCAATTATAGATATCAACTTTTTGATTTAAAAATAAGTGAGCTTTTTCGATTAAATTTTTATCTATTGAAATTGATCCTTCATAGCTTAAATCTGCTCCAGTTACAGTTGCACGGTGAATTTTTGAATATAACATATTAATTTTCATTTTAAGCTCCATTTTTTTGATTAGAGTTTTGTGAATTCATTTCGAGTGCGATGAGATTTCCTTTTAAAACTAAATCTGGTATTGCAATATTAAATATTTTTTCTTTATCAAACAGCGATGAAAATCCACCAGTTCCAATAACAAATGGCGCTTCCCCTTTGAAGCACTCAGTTGATAATTTATGAATGATTTCTCTCATAGCTCCCAGATGGCCGTAATACAAACCAGACTGCAAGCTTTCAACTGTCGATTGTCCAAGAGCTTCTGATTTAGATACAATTTCAACTGAAGGAAGTTTAGCTGTTTTGGCCTCAAGACCTTCCATACTTAGTTTAAGACCAGCAATAATTACTCCACCTAAATAATCTTTTTCTGAGTTAATAGCGCAAAATGTTGTAGCCGTTCCTAAATCAACAATTATGAGATTTTTATTGGGATACATATGTGTTGCCGCTATTGAGTTGGCTATACGATCTGCGCCAACTTCCAGGGGATTTCGATATTTGATTCTCAAGCCTGTTTTTACACCAGCTTGTAATATGAATGGGTTAACGCCAAAGTATTTTTGACAAGCACCCTTTAAAGAATATATGACATCTGGTACAACTGAGCATAAAACGATCTTTTGAATCTTTTTAGGATCAATACCATTTTCTTTTAAAACAGTTCTTAAAAAAATACCGACTTCATCTGAAGATGACCCTTGTTTTGAATTTTTTCTGAAGGCGAGTAGCATTTTTTCATTTTCAGGTCTGTAGCCAGATTGTGTTTCATCAAACACGCCACCATATATTTGCGTATTACCTACATCAAGAGATAAAATCATGAAGTCTCCTTTAGAACAGATAAAATAAGTTCTGTTGATAAGTCGAATAACGTAAGATTCGATTTTATGGGTACATTTTTTTTGTATAAATTGAAAACGTGTTGGCCTGATTGAATTGTTGAAAAGTCATTATGAATAACTATATCACAATGTGCCTCATTAAATAAGCGGTCTATTTTTAATTTGATGGCATCTTCACTTTGTGTCGAAGTTAATTTAAAACCAATCAGATTTATTTTGGGTTGAAGTTTCTTAATTGAATTGATAATTTTAGGATTGCGCTTGAGCGTCAGCTGTATTTCTTCGGCATCACTATTTATTTTACCAGAATAATTTTGAATCGGTGAATAGTCACTAACAGCAGCAGCATGTATCAGCGTGTGATATTCATGTACTAATTCTTGCTCAATCAAATTTTTTAAATCAGTAAACGTTTTAAAAGTTTTAATGTTGCAGTTGTTATTACAAAGAAGTGGCCTTTTTGCAGATTCAGCACAAAGATAAGTGACTTCAAAACCATTCTCAATAAATTGATCAGTTATAAATGCAGCTGTAGTCCCAGTACTTAAGTTTGTGATGTAACGAGCATTGTCGATAGGCTCTTGTGTTCCGCCGGATGTAATGAGAATTTTTTTTGATTTTAAAGAGCTCTGAACAGATTTTTTTGATGTTAGGTTTAAATGACACTGTTCTTGTACAATTTTAATAATGTCATCAGGCTCCAGTAGTCGACCCACACCAGTTTCTCCGCACGCAAGAACTCCAGTCGCCGAATCATAAATTTGAACACCCCAGTTTTTTAGTTTTTGGATATGTTCAGTTGTGGCTGGATGGTTATACATTTTAGTATTCATTGCAGGAAATAATAAAACCGGTTTTTCAAAGTCGTGTGCAAGTAAGGCCGTTGTTGCCAGGTCATCACCAATTCCAAGGGATATTTTATTGATATAATTTGCTGTAGCTGGAGCTACTACAATAGTATCAGCCCAACGAACCAAATGAATATGATCCATATTTGAGCCTGATTCATACATATCAGTATAAATTTTTTCGGATGTTAGACCTTCAAGTGTCGATAGCCCAATGAAATTTAATGCGGCTTTGGTTGCAATAATTTTTATGTCATAGCCTTGTTTTTTAAGTGAACTTAAAACAAAAGCTATTTTAAATAGTGCAATTGAACCAGTTAAAATAAATAATATTTTTTGATTAGATTTCAACATTGTCAATGAGCCTAACCCCTTCTAAATGTGCAGCAATATATCGTCTATTTTCAATATCTTCTAAGTATTCAACTTCAAAACCATTTTCAGATAAAATTTTATGTGCCTCCATTGGATTAGATTGGCTGACTATAGTTTTATAGATCAAACTTGCTTTAATGCGTCCTTGTTCAGATAAGCGTAAATTTCTTGAACTCATCGCTAGCCCTGTATTTTCACGTATTGTCGGTAAACCAATAATTTCAACAGGTAAAAACAATGATTTTACCATATCTTGTATAAGCTTATATTGTTGATAATCTTTTAAGCCAAAGTAGCTACGATGTGCTCCTGTGATTTGAAGTAATTTGAGGACTACAGTGAGTACGCCATTAAAATGACCTGGGCGATGAGCTCCACATAATCGTTTTGAAAAATCATTTTCTGTCACTTGATAACGATATTGATCGGGATAAATATCGTTATATGCCGGATAAAAAAGTATATCTACATTATTATCACAAGCCATTTGGTAATCTTGTTCAAAAGTTTTTGGGTATTTTTCTAGGTCAGTTGAATTATTAAACTGTGTGGGATTAACAAATAGACTTAATACACATAAGTCATTTTCTTCTCGGGCCTTTTTGAGTAGGCTAGCGTGTCCATCATGAAGTGCTCCCATAGTTGGAACAAATCCGATACTTTGTTTAAATTGAGATAACTGTTGGTTTCTCCATGAAATCATTTCTGGTACAGTTTTAATTATTTTTGTTTTGACCATAATTTAATATCCATTTTCTTTTGTAGGAAAAATTAAATTTTGAACTTCGGATGTGTACTGGTTTAAAGCATTTAAGGTTGAAGTATATGAATCTAAATATTTTTTTAAAAATTTTGGATTAAAAGTTGGATTCATTCCAAGTAAATCATTGATGACAAGAACTTGTCCATTTGTTGCAGGGCCCGCACCTATACCTATTGTAGCAATTGAAAGTTGTTCAGTAACTTTTTGTGCAAGTTCAGAAGGAATACATTCGAGAACAACTGCAAAACAACCAGCTGCTTGAATTTTTAATGCATCTTGAATTAATTTTTCGGCTTGGGATTCTGTTTTGCCTTGTATTTTAGGTCCTCCAAGTTGGTGAATCGATTGAGGAGTAAGACCTAAGTGGCCCATAACAGGAACTCCTGAATCAACAATATGGCGAATAATATCGAGTTCATTGGCTCCTTCAATTTTTAGAGCATGTGCTCCGGCTGTCATAATTTGTTGAACCGAATTCATAGCAAACTCTAATGATTTGCGGGTCGATAAAAAAGGCATATCTGCTACGATAAATTTTTGTGGAGCTCCTTTGGCAACAGCCGCAGTATGTAAAGCCATCATTTCTGTGGTTGCATGTAGAGTATTTGAATATCCATGAAAAACCTGAGCGACAGAGTCGCCCACGAGAATAGTATCAATATTTGATTCAGCAATAATTTTAGCAAAACTATAATCATAACATGTGACCATAGTTATTTTTTCTGATTTTTTCTTTTTTTGTGAAAATTCTAAAATTGATTTCATGTTTTATCCTTGTAAAATTGTGCTGCACTTTGATACATGTTTTTTAAAAAAAGATTTTTCTCAAGTGATTCAATATTGTCTTTTATGGTGTTTGTATCGCCGCGTACAATTGGGCCAGTTACAGCAGTGCTTGGATGTTTCAAAAAGTTTTGTAAGCATTGTTGCCAAAATAATGTAAATGCTTGATCTGGTATATTCAGAGAGTCAGATATTTGTTTTGTTTTTTGCCATAACATTTGTGGTAAGTTGCCGCTCACAACACATAATGCATGATAAATTTTTTGATGTTCTTCTGCGATTTGAAAAGTCGGATTTTTTAAAAATGGCGCAAGATCTGACAATTTATTTTGTCCAAAGGTGGTTAAATAAATTTTTTCATAAAAATCAAGTTCGTAGAGATCGTTCGAAAATGTCATTAGTGGATGAACTGAGTAAATTTGTGGGTGATGGTATGATCCGCTAAAGTGAATCAAACTTTTATCCTTAAATAAAGTTCGATTGTTTTCGTAAAAATCAGCAATAGCTCGATCGGAAATAGCTAGCCAAATATTTGTAGCGGATGTTGCTTTTAAAGTTAGGTTTTCTAAACTTTGCGATCGATTCCATGATGTATATTTTAAATTATTTCCAAAATGATGAGTGTTTTTAAGATTGAGCCAGTGGTCGAGATGTTTTGCTAAACGACCTGAGCCTATTATTAAGACAGACGTTGAACTTAAATCGAATGTAGATTCACACGTTTTTAATTGCGTCATATTTTCCCCGGTACCTGTCGAATATCTAGCTTTCGATCAAGTCCAATTAGAGTCTAAACTCTATAGCCAGAAACATAACACTTTTTCTTTTAAAGGCAATAGGGTATTTTAAATTAAACTTCATTGATCGGATAAATTATGAAATCAGCTATCTTATTAATATTTATGTGTTTTTCGGCAGTTTTAAAGGCTCAAGATATACCAACTGAGCAAATTAATTTTAAATTTATGTCAACTGAAGGTGATATTTACACCTCATGCTTATTTAAAAAAGGTTCTGATGCTCACCAGTACAGAGTGGATTGTTCTGACGTTAAGAGAGTATTTTCGGTTCATATGTTTTTAAAACAGTATCATCGCAACGATGAAACTGTTTACGAGTTTCATTATTGGGTTAATGAATCAGCAAATGGATTTAAATCGAATACACAATCAACGTGGCTTTCGGTGAATAAGAATGCAGACGCGGTGAAAATAATTAGTTATGTTGGTTTGGATAATGATGCAAATCAGTTGCGCGTTGAAATTCGATTATAAAAAGGTAGAAAACGATGACTCCACAAAAAGAAAATAAATACAAAAACACATATAAACCACTATTTATTGTTTTATTGATTTCATTAGTTTGCTTAATTGCGTTGGTGTCATTGAATTTAAACGAAAGTCAAAAAACAATACCAAAAGTTAAATTGAGTTATTTTAAAAATTATTCTGAATTCACTTCTGCTATTGAACAAAGACTTCATTTAGAGCTAGGCCAAGCTAAGCATATTTGGATTGGTGTTGAGCCTGAAAAAATGAATCATGTGAGTTTTGCTTTAAATTTAAAAAACGAACTGGAAAAGTCTCATGGTCAGTTTGATAAAATTATTTTAGACAAAGAATTAGGTGTTACCAATGATTTGGCATTGCAGTTTGGTGCTATTCAAGAAGTTCTCATAAAGGAAAATATTGGGGAGTTTTCAGATTTAATAAAAGAACACGTTGATCAAAAAGTTTTAGTGATTACAGCATCAATATATTCAACTAATTTATTAAAGTTAAACCCAATTTATAAAATTAAAGAAAATTTTTCATATAAACCAATAACATTTTCAACTGGCCATTTGGCTTTAAATTTAGATGATGAAAAAAATAATTTATTTAGATGTGATACCGAAGATAAAACCGGCGTGGGTGATTGGGGTTGTGCAATTATTAACAAAGCACGTAGTGCAAAACGAAAAATTGATCTTCAAAAATTAAAAGACAATCAAAATTTAATTTTAGGTTTGGTCGATTTAACAGGTGAGTCGGATTATATGGTATTACTCAGAGCAAATAATTAATTTACTCTGAGTAATGATAATGAGTGAATTAATTATTCCTTTTTAGGTACTTTAGACTCATCTACAGATATTTCAATTTCAACACGTCTGTTTTGTTTGCGACCATCTGCTGTTTTATTGTCACCAACAGGATTTGCAGGGCCCAATCCTTGCGTAGTTACAACTGTTGCAGGAATGCCATTCGCTGTTAATTGATTTTTGACGGCTTCAGCTCGTTTTAAAGATAATGACTCATTCGTTTTATCTTTACCAGTATTGTCAGTGTATCCTTTAATAACGAGAATGTTTTCAGGATACTTTTTCATAATATTAGCCATTTCGGTTAAGTTTGTTTTGGCTTGAGTTTTTAAATCTGATTTTCCAGTTTCAAATAAAATATCACTTTTGAGTTTGGTCACTAAGCCTTGCTCTGTACGTTTAGTTTCGGCAATTTTTTCGAGTTCTTTAGCTTGTTTATCCATTCTGTGACCGGCATATCCACCAATACCAGCACCCAACATTGCTCCTATCAAAGCGCCTTTATCGCGCTGCCCAGTTTGATGGCCGATAATAGCGCCTAAAGCACCACCAGCTACCGCACCAATACCAGTTCCTTTTGCAGTGTTTTTTTGATCAGAAGCACAGCTCGTCAATAAAAGTGCAGTGCTTGTTAATAATAAGATAATTGTTTTTTTCATAAAAAATCCCTTCTGTATTATGGTTTATAGTAAAATTCTTCAATTAAACTTCGTGACTTAAAGGTCTACGTGGTGCTCTAAAATAAGTTCGTGGTGATAGATCAAACAAATCGCCGACTTTACTCATGTAAACACAGGCATATCGTTCCATTTGATATGCAAAATAGCTTTCTTCATTACCAGCTCTCATCAATTGCCCCCAATTTGGATTGTAGAGTGATTGCTGCTTTTTGATGAGTTGACTGATCTGAGTATCATATTCGCTGATTTCTTTTTGAAGTTGGTCAATTCGATTTTCATCTACTTTTGTTAAGCGTTCATATTTCAAAGTCATTAAGTCGGTTAACTCATCTTCAAGAGGCTCTTTGCTTTTCATGAGGTTATCAATTTCAGTAATAATAGGTTCCGCTTTAATATTTTGTGTAATTTCATGATCAAGCTCTTCAATGATCATAGCGGTTCTCCAGTTGCAGTCCTTTTTTAAACGAAGGATGTCACCATAGATATGATCTCCGATATAAAGAATATCATCTCCATCAAGGCCTAATTGACTTGTGAATTTACGAGCATTCCCACCCTGGTAGACGCCAGGTGTGATTTTGTCTTCAACATTTGTCATTGTTCCATCTAGAGGATTAACTTTGAAAAATCTCGTATCATCATAAAAGAATTTGGGCTTTTGTGCAAAGGTGACAACGAATTCAAATAAATCGACCCAGGATTTATGGTCTTTTAAAAATGGATTTATAGCAAAATCTAATAATAACTTTGTATAGTGAAAATCTGAATTAGTGAGTACAAATATTTTTTTACCATGTTTTTTAAACTTTTCTAAACCACGAACCACGTTTTCATCTTTTATGATGTAATGTTCAACATTTTCACGAACAGCGTTTTTAAGTGAGCCATCTCGATGTGCTTCGTCGAGTGCGTCGAGAACATCGTCAGCCATTGTAGCATAATCCGGAAATTTTAACTGTGGATCAGAATCTTTTAAATCAACAAGTTGCGAGTAAGCATGAGCTAATGAGTAAGAAAAACTTGTATCTACTGCTAAATAATCGCTTTTACTTAAATCAATATATGTTGATTTATACATTTTTTGATGAATTTTAAAATCGAGTGGTTTTAAACCATGAAAACTATTACGAATTGCTGTGTAACGATTAAGTTTTAACAAATTTCCTTTGCTACGATCGATGACAAGGCCACGCAAAGCAAAGTTAAAATCAAATTCTAACTTTTTGATTTGTTCTGGATAGCTTTTGCCAGAAACTAATTTTTCCATAATTTTTCGATGTGATAATCTTTCAAAATTTTCCGTGTTATAGCGGATAAGCGTGTGGTCCATATCAAGGCCAAGGTATTTAATTTTTTTAAGATTTAATGTTCTGTTAACATAGACTTTTGTTGTTGGCATAAAGACTTTCTATTTTTCTGTTGGAAATTGAAGTTGGTTCCACATAAGCATTCCACCCATCATGTTATACACATGATTATAGCCTTGTGATTGTGCGTAAGCGCAGGCCTGGGCTGAGCGCATACCAGATCTACAAATAAATACGACAGGTTTATTTTGTGGAATTGTATTAAGTTGTTCAGGCAATGTATTGAGTACAATTAGTTTTGTATGAGCAATGTGACCGAGCTCACCTGTGTATTCTTCAGGCTGTCGAACATCAATTAAAACTAATTGATCAAGATGATTTAATACTTCTTGTGCCGCAACATCATTAACGGTTTCAAAATGTGGATTCTTAATTTTGTGTTTAAAAATTTCTTGCATAAGAGATTTATAGTAATCATTTCGAAGACATGCAGCAACAATAATAAATTTTAAGAGTTATGTTTTGACTGAAGTCATAACACGGCTAGCATACGTGTCTATGGAAAACACCAATTTAAAACAAAATAGCACCCAAGATGGAACTAGCGAGAGTTTATCGGATGAGCAACTCCAGGCGTTGGATTTGCTCAAATCTGGTGAAAACGTGTTTTTAACTGGTGGAGCAGGTAGTGGTAAGTCTTATGTCATTCGTGAGTTGACAAAAGATTTAAATCCAAAAGAAATGCCAGTTTTGGCCAGTACCGGTGCGGCTGCGGTTTTATTGGGGGGGCGTACATTTCATAGTTTTTTTGGAATTGGAATTATGGAGGGTGGTGCCGAAGCCACAATGTTAAGAGTTTCTGAGGATCAGCGTGTTTTAAAACGTCTTTCGATTGTTGAAGGTTGCATCATTGATGAAATTTCGATGATTTCTGGTGAGGCCTTAAACGTTGCAGAATTTTTAGCTCAAAAAGCAAGGGGTTCAACTTTGCCGTGGGGAGGGATGAGAATTATTGCTGTAGGTGATTTTGGTCAATTGCCGCCGGTGACATTGTCAAATCAAAAACGAGATTGGTGTTTTTTAAGTGCGTCTTGGCAAAAGACGCAGTTTCAGATTTGCAGACTACGTCATAATCAACGTGTTCAAGATTCAGAGTTTTTAGATGTGTTGGCTGAAATTCGTGATGGTAAAATGAGTCAAAAAGTTATTCGTTTTTTAAATGCGCACACTAAGCCTCATGATGAAAACCATCCTGGAACTCGATTGTTTCCTCGGAGAGATTTATCAGAAAAGTATAATCAAAAAAAATTAGATGAAATTCAAAATGAAGAAAAAATATTTGATTCTATTTATTTTGGCGATGAAAAATTTGTTCAAAGTTTAAAAAAATCTTCTCCAGTTCCAGAACAGCTCAAATTAAAAATTGGATGTCGTGTGATTTTTTTAAAAAATGACGCGCAAAAAAGATGGGTTAATGGAACTCGTGGTACTTTGGTTGAGATTGAAAAAGAAAATTTAGTTGTTAAAAAAGATCATGGTCGCGAAGTTACTGTTGAAAAAATGATGTTTTCTCTCCTTGATGCAGAAGGAAATGCAAGAGCGAGTTTAATTCAATATCCACTCACTCTTGCATATGCTACGACAATTCATAAATCACAAGGTGCTACATTGGATGAACTGTGGTGTGATTTAAGCTCTTTATGGGAACCGGGGCAGGCCTACGTTGCTTTATCAAGATTAAGAGATCCACGGGGTTTAAATATCGTTCGTTGGAATCCAAGATCATTCATTGTCGACAAACTTGTCCAAGATTTTTATATGAAACTAGACTCAGAATGAGACAATTTCTTAGTTAAAATGTTAACTGTTTAACGAATCTCGGCACAGCATATAATAAATCTAAAAATAAAACAAACTTCAATGAGAACAATCCTTTCAATCTCAATATATGCGACTTTATATTGTAAGTTGGCTTTTGTTTTGAATGAAATTTATTAAGAGGTTAAGTGGTTATGAGAATATTTTTAGTACTACTCACTATCTTTTTAAATTTTTTAAGCTCTTATTCGAGTGCTGAGAGTTATGTGCGTCCTGTTAAAAAATTATCTTTGCCTGATAAAGTAGGGTCTGTGTTTGATATTCAACAATATGCTACTAAAGTATTGCCACCAGTTTTACAAAAAAATGAAACATCGGATTCACTTGTGACTAAAATTGCCGATAATAGCATAGCGTTGTACTGGGAAAAATCGCCACTACGTCAAACTGCTGTAGGTCAAGTTGCTGATGCTGCCGAAAAGAAAATGAAATTAGAAGTTGATATTAAAGATCAGCTGAATACAGATCACAAATTTTCATTTAAAATATTAGCTATGCAAACTTTGGCAAAAATTGAATACTCAGGGTGGGTTAAAGCTGCTCTAAATTATGATTTAAGAGGATCAAAAACTGAGGCGGAAATTATAGAGTCAATTTCAGATCGTCAAGATATAGTTTTATCACAATCAAAAACGAGCGATGATGTTCATTCGAAAATTTCATTAAGATGGCTTTGGTAGATATAAGTCAGGTCTAGAAAAATTAAGTTGAAATATTTTGCCATATTATTGTTATGAAATTAATATAAGTTCATAATAACAAGGATGTCTAATATGGAAAATATATATTTAGTTTCGGGAAAAAGAACTGCATTCGGCGCTTTTGGTGGAGCATTTAAAGATGTGTCGGGGACTGATTTAACACTCGCTGCTGGGCGCGCTGCTTTAGAGGCTGCCGGAATAGCGCCAGATAAAATTGATCAAACTATAATAGGTAATGTGATTCAGAGTGGTGCTGATTCGGCGTACATGGCAAGACATGTAGGATTAAAATTAGGAGTGCCAGTTGATCGGGGTGCTTATTTAGTTAATAGGTTGTGTGGATCAGGCTTTCAAGCAATAGCCAACGCAGCAGAAATGATTTTAACAAACCAAGCTAGTTGTATTTTGGCGGGCGGTGTTGAGCAAATGTCTCAAATTCCTTACGTTGCCAGAAAAGTTCGATTCGATGGATTGCGTATGGGAAATTTTGAATTAGAAGATTATATGACATCAGCATTAACTGATGCTTATGCTGGAACTCCGATGGCAATTACAGCTGAAAATCTTGGTGAACAGTACGGTATTACTCGCGAGCAGTGCGACCAGTACTCAATCTTATCACAATTGAAATATAAAAAAGCATTCGATGCTGGAAAGTTTAAAGACGAAATAACTCCATATAAAGTTGTCACTAAAAAAGGTGAACTCATTATTGATAAAGATGAACATCCTAAACCAGAAGTTACTTTAGAAAAAATTTCTGGCATGAAATCAATTTTTAAAAAAGATGGTTTAGTGACTGCTGCTACAGCATCTGGTGTTGTGGATGGTGCGGCATGTTCAGTTATTGCGAGTGAATCATTTGTCAAAGCAAACGGTTTAAAGCCACTTGCTAAAGTTATTTCATGGGCAAGTGTAGGCTGTGATCCAAAAATTATGGGTATTGGTCCTGCGCCGGCGGCTCGTAAAGCACTTGAACGCGCTGGACTTAAATTAGATCAAATGGATTTGGTTGAAGTTAACGAAGCATTTGCTGCTCAATTTTTAGCTGTTGAAAAAGAGTTAAAGTTGAATCCTGAAAAAACAAATGTAAATGGCGGTGCAATTGCAGTCGGACATCCATTGGGAGCTTCTGGAACACGAATTATGAATTTGCTAGCCTATGAATTACATCGTCGATCAGCAAAGTATGCTTTGGGTTCTGCTTGTATTGGTGGTGGCCAAGGTATTGCGATGATCATTGAGCGTGTTTAGTAAAATCAATTATACCCACAAATAGTGATTTCATTTGTGGGTATAATTTTAGTATTTTTCTTCACTTAACAATTTTTTAGCTAAATCCCACTTTTCGGGAGCAACATAAAGTCGATCGATGACTCGTGCACCTTCATATTTTTGAAAAATTTGTGTGGCCGAATTAATTGGTGATGGTTTGTCCCATTTATCGTATTGGTCGATAACAAAAATATTCATCTGATCATCTGAAGTTGTCGCATGATATTTTGATAATCGAACATTTGAACTTGCAAAAATTGAATGAATATTATTTGCATTAAATATTTTTTTAACATTTTCAGAGCGTTCTTGATCTTGATTGTGTAACTCAATCGCGACACGATAGGGTTTTCTTTCGGCGATTCTTCGAGCCCACTCGTTTTTGACAGTATCTAAATGCTCATACAATTTGTAGTCCGTGTATGAAATGTACTGATCTAATTGAGCAGGAATTTTAAATAAGACCTCTTTTGAGCCTAAGTATAAATTGAGCATTTCTTCAAAAATAATGCTTTTGTGATGGAAGTAAACCATTAAATGCATATGGTGACGTGAAATTAAAAAATCATCAAATGCATACAGTGCACGTCTATTTAAAGCTAAATAAGCTTTTTGGTTTTGTATTGTTAATGTTAAATTTTGTATCAACCAATCGCGATCAATTTTACCATAGTTAATACCACAAAAATATGAATCACGTTCTAAGTAATCCATTCGATCTGCGTCTAATTCAGAACTGACAATTTGACTTAACAAAGGTCTAAAGTTGATTGATCCATCTACAAAAATATCATCACTGCAATTTAAGTTTTTATCAATTAAACAGGCTACGTGAAGAGGGTCGATATCCGAAAAATAATTATGGATTAAATTTGAAATATTTGAGTCTGTAACAAATTTAATTGTGTAGTCTTCGTGATTTGCTTGTCGATTTTGATCGATTTTTTGATTTTGATAAATTTTAATATTTAATTGTTCAAGCTGTGGCATAACTTGTTCGGTGGTATGACTTAAAGGTCCATGCCCTATATCATGAAGAAGAGCTGCTAGCTTGACCATTTGGCGAAATCTGATTTTGTTTGCTGGTCTTGAAAATGGAAATGCTCGAAAAATACTATCAAAAACTAAACCAGCTACATGTGATACACCGATTGAATGCAAAAAACGGTTATGAGTGGCGCCAGGAAAGCTGAATTCAGAAAAACCAAGTTGTTTGATTTCTCGTAGGCGTTGAAACTCGACAGATTCTATTATAGCTTCTTCGCCATCGGATAAGTATATCGAACCATGAATTGGATCACGTATTTCCATAGACTATCTTTATAGGTTAAAATTCATAATGGAGCAAAGTTTAATTCAGTAACCAAAAGCACTATATGCGCGAGCAGAATTAAGTACGTATCATAAATGGTCATATTGTATTAAGTTTAATCAGTTTTTTCATTTAAAATCAAATATGATCATATTTGAAAGAGTGCAGTTATTGCATGCATATCGTATCTGAACAGTTGTGTCAAATTCGTGACTTAACATATGAAGCATGTTGTGAGTCTAAAAATAAACCTCATATTAGGAGTTTAGAGATGAAATTTTTTATAACAATTATAATATTTGTTCTTGGTGCGGCATCTTCTTATGCTAGTCGTGACTGGGGAACAACAATTAATAACATTAACATGAAAGCTAAGACATTTGTAAGCCATGCTGAAAGTGATTTGTACTCGAATCCAGATGATCCAGATTTCATTGGTTGTGAAAGTGGCCTTTCACCAGCGGCTCAGCAGGCATTTAAAATTGCTAAAAGAGCGAGTTTAAATAAATGTGCTGAAGACAAAACATTAGTAGGCCTATGCGAATTAAAATATTTGAATTATATAATTATGTCTTTCGGAGACAAATATAAATGTTTTGCTACAGTTGGGTATTTAAAAGTTGAAGATTCCGAAAAGTTTTTTTCAGGAGCTCCACATTAATTCAGAGTGGATATTAGTTCATGTCTCAAGCTATCTGACTTTAGTCTAAAAAAATGATCATATTTTTGTCAGGACGTGTTTAATTCGATTACAGGACAGTCTTTAGTCCAAAAATGCATCTCTATGAAACAAACGTCTCAAGTTTTCTCAGAATGAACCGAAAAAGTGTACAAGAATAAAACGATTCAAAGATCTCATGGATAGAGATCTTGAAAAATCATCTCACGGTGAAACACACTGAGACATTATCTGTAGCTAGAATGGCCGCAGAAAAGTTGAAGTTAAAATCACTGAGAGTACTTCATGGAGGAAGTATGGGATTAAGAATTGGTACTAACGTAACTGCGCTTAATGCACAAAAAGCATTATGGGGAACAAAAAATAGTATGGATAGAGCAATGGCTAGACTTTCTTCAGGAAATAGAATTAACAAAGCATCAGATGATGCTGCTGGGTTAGCTATTTCAGAAAACATGAAAGCTCAAATGAGAGGTCTTAAGCAAGCTAATAGAAATGCGCAAGATGGTATTTCAATGATTCAAACAGCAGAGGGTTCGTTAGGTGAAGTGAGTAATATGTTAATTCGTTTAAGAGAGCTTGGTGTGCAGGCAGCGTCTGATACAATCGGTGATCGTGAGCGAGGTTTAGTGAATGTTGAGTATTCACAATTACTTGAAGAAATTGATCGTATTACAGGAAATACAGAGTTTAATGGAACACCATTGTTAACAGGTGCTGGTGGTACATTAGATTTCCAAATTGGAGTTAAAAATAGACAAGATTTTGATCGCATATCGTTTGATGCATCTCAAGCGGATGCGAGCACGATGGCTTTGGGACTGGATTTGACAAATGTATTAGACAAAGTATCTGCGCAAGGATCTTTAGCTAGTATTGATAATGCGATTAACCAAATTAATAAATTAAGAGCCGGATTTGGTGCGATTCAAAATAGATTGAATTCAACTGTAGAAAATCTACAAACGGATTTAGAAAATTTATCTTCAGCAAACTCTCGAATTAGAGATGCGGATATTGCTGATGAAAGTACTGAGATGGCTAAGCAAAGTGTACTTTTGCAATCAGGAACTGCGATTTTAGCACAGGCTAATCAGCAGGCGGGTATGGCATTGTCATTGTTGAAACAAGGGTAATAATGTTTGTTTAACAATGAAGGATTTGAATTAGAATTTTTTTAAAACTAGCAGGAAGGATTCTGCTTTGACCAAGGAAAGGGACATTCACGGATGAATACATTACAAGGAGGATAAAATGGGATTACGTATAGCAACAAACGTTGCAGCTTTGAATGCAGGTAAAAACTTGTATTCGGTAGGTATCAAGCAGAATACTTCGATGGCGAGATTGTCATCTGGGTATAGAATTAATCAGGCATCTGATGATGCGGCTGGTTTGGCAATCTCTGAAAGCTTAAAAGCTCAAATCAGAGGAATCAAACAAGCAAACAGAAATGCGAATGATGGTATTTCATTAGTTCAAGTTGCCGAAGGCGGCTTGGGTGAAGTGGCCAACATGTTGGTTCGACTTCGTGAGTTAGGTGTGCAAGCATCATCTGATACGATCAGTGATAAAGAGCGAGTACTAACAAATGTCGAATATCAGCAATTAAAAGAAGAAATTCAGCGTATAGCTGTGAGTACAAAGTTTAATGGTACTCCTTTGCTCGACGGACAAGGTGGAGTTTTAGATATCCAAATTGGAAATCAAAATGATCCCTTTATGGATCGAATCAGTTTTAGAGCTGATCAGTCCAATGCAACACTTGATAATTTACAGATTACAAATTCAGGTGTTGATAATAAATTAAATGCGCAGCAAAGTTTGGCTCAGGTTGATGGTGCGATTAACACAATCAATGCGATGAGAGCAGGACTGGGTGCATTCCAAAATAGATTACAATCGACTTCAGCCAATTTATTAACGACTGAAGAAAATTACGCAGCAGCAAACTCTCGTATCCGTGATACAGACGTTGCAGCAGAGTCGACAGAGTTAGGTAAGAATAATATTCTTATGCAGGCCGCGACTTCAGTATTAGGACAAGCTAATACACAAGCTCAGTTAGCACTTAAATTGTTGCAAGGCTAATTGAACTGACTCGTAAGAGTGAATAAGACTATACGTAACATTTTACTAATCCTTGAGATTTGCAAGCCTAGATTGGCTAGGCTTGCAAGATCTTTAAGAGGGTAAGACTAATGTAATTTAAATCGTTATTGAAACTTTATTTTTTGAGTTCGATTAAGAATAACAGTTTGACTAACAAGTGGATGCTCAAGTGTCGCTGTAAAAACAATATCAGCTTCAGTTCCCGTACTTACCGTTGTATTATAAATTGCAAAAGATTTTCGGTAATTATCCGGTGAGTTTAAACTAGGCCCCAATGTTGAACCGCATCCAACTTCTTTTAAGTGAATATTTCCAACTGCGGTAGAACTCACAGTTACATTAATTGTTCCAGAAGTAATAGGAACAACTCCTCCACGCTCATTTATAATTGAAATAGAGAATGGTCCGGAACATGATCCATTCGCAGGAAATGTGTTATACATTTCTATACTTAATCCTGCTGGATTGCGAATTCCACCAAAAACTTCAACAGGGTACACAATCGTTGTGGCACTTGCACTTGATACAATTGGTGTCAATTTCACAAACGTTTTTTTGTACGCAGCATCTGAAAACTTCATTGAAAAATTAAAACCAGCAGTCGTAACTAGATCACTTTGCGCAGTTGATGAAACACTTGTGGGGAGAACACGATTTAAAATTTGACAATCTTGTCCTGTGTATATTTTTTGATTTAAATCTGTGGTGTCAATTTTGAATCGTTCAACGGTTTGATTGGTGTATATATCTCCACCAACATGTTTAAATTTGCCTTGCATATTATAACAAACATCTGAAATAACTCGGCGTGCGCCTTGTATATCTAAGGCTACAGTTGATGACGTGTTATTTGTAAAATAATCCGATGTCATACTTGGAAATTGCGTTGCTGAAAAACTATTAATGGATAAAGCGTATTCAGTCGCAGAGGCAACTGCTGTGGTTGAAAAATAAATTTGTTTAGATCTTGAATTTATATTTTTATCAAAGGAAATGCCGCCTTCAGATGGATTGCTACAATCAGAATTATTTGAGTAATTTAAAACTTCAGTAGTCAGTGATCCAGAAGCTGTTTTTGAATTTAATTGAATTTGTGCTGAAAAGCTTTCTGATAATTCACCGTTACGGCCTAAGTCATCAACGAATTCGATTGTTATTGGATTACAAGAGGACTCTTTAAAATTAGTTAAAGGAAAAGTGTTTTTAGATACGATTGCACGAGTGGGGATAATATTATTTTTTCTAGGTGTATCTGGGCCTGTGCAGTCGCCAATTTTAGGGCTTGAAGATGTGAATGCTGTTCCTGATGCTGGTAATTTAATGGGAACAGTGACTTCAATACCTGGCTCTAAATTAACTGGTGTTGATTCGCCGATAATGAATGGATCAGATATTAAATCTAAATTTGAATTTGGATCTGCAAAATCTAAACAAGCAGATAGTGCAGATGCCTTTAAGCCTATAAGAGTAAATTTTCGTCCTAAGCCGGGTGGTACATCTAAAACAATAGTTCCGCCTGAGGGAATTAAGCCGCGAATGATGCCGACCTTTTTTTCGCCAATAATAGTTTCGGTTCCAGAAGCTGACTCAGTTTTAATAGCACAAGTTGTTCGAGATAATAAAGGATCTTGAGCGCCAACCATGACGGCGAAGCAGTTGACATCATTAATCTGAGAGGGATTGTCTGTTGAGCTGCTTTTACTTGAGATAGATTTTGATGTAGTTAGGTCAGGCATTGTAATAGTGACTTTAGTCGAATCAACTGTTTTTGATTCACAGCTAAATAAATGATTTATAAATAAAAACAAGAAAATGATTTTAAAAACAGGTCGTTTTGATTTTTTCATTCCTTAATTATCGCTTAAATTGTTTAAATTACAAAATGTCGGATATAACATAATCTTAAACACGACTTTAGTTGTAGCAGAATTAAAAAGTGTTTTAAAATAAGACATAAATAAGTGTGTTGTTATATTTTTAACTGATAAATGAAGATATAATTATTTGACTTTAGTCTGGGAGATAAAGCACCGAATTAATACACATGAAGTTGTGTCAGCTTGTTTTTTTTATAAATTGTTGCTTTTATTTTTCTTCTTGCGCAACTATTTCGAATTTTGATTCATATACACATGCAGATTTAAGACAGTATGGGTTGACTGAATCAGAATACTACCGAGAAATGAGTTTGGGATTTGCGCTCAATAATAATTGTGAAAAAGCTCATGAGTCAGCAAAAATTTCACTGAATTTTTCTAACATTCAAAAAATCGATAATAGTGGGTTAAATGAGATGTACTATGCATTGGCCTCTTGCTTTTATAGAAATAAACAGTTGGGGAGTGCACTTGAATATGCTGATAAAATAAATCCACAAGATGGCTATAATTTTCGCAAATTAATATTAGTTTCTGAGATATATATAAAATCAGGATCTTATAAAAAGGCAGCGGAAATATATGAAAGTCTTTACACTTTATCAAATGATCTTAAATTTAAGTGGAAAGTTTTTGAAATGAATTTTCAATCAGAAATGTATGATTTAAGTCTTGTTAATTTGGACGAAATTCAAAAATTAAAAGCAGATGAGTATCAGATTTTTTATTCTAAATATCTAGTTTACTCTAAGTTAGAAAAATTTGATAAAGCACTTGAGATGATACAAAAAGCAGAAAGCTATCGTAAATATGATTACAGCATATTGATGCTAATATCAGAATTGCAAAAAAAATTAAACAAATGGCAAGATTTGTATGACACAGTCGATTTATTTAATCGTCGATACAGTTTTAATTATGAAATGACAGATTATTATTTATTGTCGTGCGTAAAATTGAAAAAATTTAATGAAGCTGCGAATGCTATTGAAAAAATTAAAAATGAAAGACCGTATTTAAGTTTTGTAGAATCTGATTTTTATCCCGATTTAGAAGTTTATTTTGCATCGATTGATTGGGAAAGCAAAAAGTATGATCAGGCTTTAAGTAAATTAAAAGTAGCCAGTCAGTTAAGACCAGATTCAGTGGAGTTGATTCAGACGTATTCAAAATATCTAATATGGTCGAATCAAGTCTCTGAGGCCATTTCCATATTAGAAAAATCATATATCAGACATTATGATAATGATGAAATAAAAATACTTAAAGCTTATGCCCAATTTAAAAATAAAAATTTAGAAGAGTTTTACAAAGTATTTGATACTGTTGTTGATTATAAATCTGATCATTCAGAAATATATTCAATTATGGCTGAAGTCTGGTTTCAATCGGAGAAGCCACTTAGCGAAACTGAAAGTCTAGTAAATAAAGCAATGAGCTTAAATTCTCAAAATCCAAATTTAAAACCTATACTAGCACAAATTAAATTTAAAAATAACGATATAAATACGGCTATGCTGATGTTTGAACAACTTTATAATGAAAATCCAGAAGATAAATTATATGAAAGTTTTCTCGCGGAAATTTATACACGTCTTCATTTGCCAAATAAAAAATTTGAAATTGAAAATAAAGCTATTCGTAAACCAGCAAGTAGCTATTGATTGTTTATTTTACAATTGTAACATCCAGTTTTCAAAAATACGATCAAATTGCATTTGACTAGGTAAATCTAACACGGATCTTAAAGGATATAAAAGTACAAACATTTTAACGAGGTAATCTTGATTAACTTTAGGATTACTAGATGAAGAGGTTGCAGTTTTTTTATAAAACTTTCCTTCTGCGCTAAAAAATTGATGATTCAATTTATAATAAAGTTCAAGAGCAGACATTTTATATATATCAATATTTGTTACTTGATATGCAATCATCAACGCATTTATAGCTAGAGCATAATCGGTACTTTGATGAGCAAGTGTTTTTTCTTGATTTTGAAAATTAATAATACTGTTTAGAGTTTTTTCCTGATTTATAAGCTGATTTGAAATGAAATTAGATAATGTTAAGATAACTAATTTCATTTGTTTTCTAGATTGTATTATTTGATTTAAAAGTTCAGGATTTTTGAGTGATTCCGAATTCGAAAGCTCGATATTTTCAATAGCAAAATAATAATGACTGTAGGCTTTTATGAGATAACACAAATCTTGTAATTGAGTGTAATCAAGAATTTGCCCATTTTTTATATCTGAGGCAGCGGCATGAACAAGTGGAGTGTTTTTAAATTCGACCGTATTGTTTAAATAATCTTTTATTGATACTTTTTGATTGTTTGAATCCAATAAATAAATAACAGATTGATCAGTTTCAATTTGTTTTAATGTTTGTCCTGCGAGTGATAATGACATTCCAATGAGTTCAGATTTTTGAAACAAAAGTCGATTGAGTTCGGGAGATTTAAATTTTGTAATAAAGTCTTGGGCTCGATATTTTGAAATACCCTGATCAAATGGTGTTGTCTTCCAATCTGAAAGCAAATCAATCATTTTAGAATAAAATATGATTGATGCTGCTTGATCTCGTATATTTAATTTTGTATCTGTAGCTTTATTGTTTTGAATATAAAAACGAGGCTCTGCTTTTTGCAAAGTTTCCTTGATAGAATCTATAAAAGACATTTTTTGTGAGGTTTCACCTAAATTCATAAACTGTAACATTTTTTCAATTAGTGTAAATTGAATGAATTCATTTGATTGTGTGACTAACTGTGCTTGGTTAGTTGAGTGTGTAAATTCTCGTTGAAAATCAAAAGGTTTGTTTAAACTAAACAGTGATATCATATTCTGATTTAAACGTTGCTCTAAACCATCTGCGACTGTCTGGACAAATTCTAATTTAAACTGATTGAGTTCTGTTAAGTTGATTTGCACTTGAGTGTTAATCTGTAAACTCAAACTTTCATCTAAATTTAATATAGTTTGTGCGGCCTGCGTTTGTACGTTTAGGTTGACTTTGGCAAGTGAATTATCAGTGAGTGTTTTTTTGATATTATCAATTCCATAATCTTCAATGGCTGGATAAACACCAAATTTTAGAATTAATTTTTTAAAAAAACCGCTGCAAGTGTTTTTGATTAAACACTGAATTTCTTGTTCTGATTTTTTTTCAAAAAAGTCATATAGTTTTGAATTTGCTTCTTTAAAGTTTAAAATTCTTTCTTCATTTGTTAACATTGACCAGGCCATTGCTAGCGATTGTAAAGCTGTTTTCGAATCATTTATTCCATCAATGAGTTGACTTAACTCTTCTGCTTGCTGCAAAGAAATTTGATCAACTGGAGTTAATTGTACGTTGTTTTCATTGATGTATGATTTTAAGTTGCTAATTGATTCTGAGAGGTTTTGACTTTTATTAAGTTTTTCATAAAGAGAACGAGGTTTTTGCAATTCGATACTGGATTGCGTTTTTAACTCTGTTAAAACTTTAATTTTGAACTCAGGATAAATTTGATGAGTTTCAATTGTTTGAATTATTTTATTGATGTATTTTTCAGCTATTAAAATTTGATCGATTAAATTCATATGACTATTTATTGTTTTTAGTTCAGAATTATTTTTTTTCAAAATAAGCTTAACTGTATCTAAACTTGCTAATATGTCTTTTTCAGTTTGATTGAGTCCATGAGTCAGTGCTTGATGACTTTGCTGGTGAACAAGTTTAAAGTATATTGCTTCTTTTAATGGTAAATTTGTATATTGATTTTCTGTTTCATATTTCATTAACATGTTGCGCGCTTTATTGAGCAAAATGTCGTCTTTTAATAAATTAGCTAAATCAATAAAATCACTAATATAACTTTCCGTTAGATTTTCATTTAAAATTAAATTTTGTCTTGCAAAAATGTAATCGGCGAAAGGCTTTTTATATTTTTTAATTAAATTAATATCATTTGTTTGAATTTGCGGTATTTCTGGTTCTTGTTTTGATAGCTCATTAGCCTTTTGTTGACATGATATAGTTATAGAAACTATTAAGCTGATTAAAAAAAAATTATTTGATTTCATAGGTTTGCTCCAAAAGTTAATAAGATTAAAAATAAATTGATAGGGTTAGTTCTTGACCACTTTGTTTTTCGATATTTTGACCAAAAAGTGTATCAAATGTTTTGAATGAAATACTCAGCGGAAGTAAACTTTTTTTATTCAAAAATGATTTAACTAAAGAATAGTTCAGCTCAATAGAATATTTTTGCCAACTTGCGTTTGTGTTTTTCTCTAGAAGATTTGAGAGACCTTTTGAAGACGCAGAATAGTTATCAATTTGTCGCTGGCCGATTTTATACATTGTTGTTAATGAAAAGTTGTCATTTAAATTCCAAGATATTAAAGCGCCCACTTCTTGACTTAAACCATCTTGAACAATCAAATTTTCTTTACTGTTCTGATCGGGTAGTGTGTCATTATTATCTTTAGGAACTCGAACAGTTTTGTTCATTGGTATAAAATATTTTAAGCCAATAAATGGGCTAATAGCTACAAAACTGCCGAGAAGATATGAATAGCTCAAAATATTTTCAAAATAAAATTTGTGAAAAGTGTTGAGTGCCATAAGATTATCAGGATTATGTTCTGGACCTGTCGGTAGATTTATATATAAATTGTGTACAAAGTGAGATTGAGGATTGACTAAAAATTTGTATAAACTAACGAATTGCAAATCACCGAAAAATGTTTCATTTTGATTTTCAATTGGTTCATATCCTTTTTTTTTCAATGTGTTTTGAGTGGCATCCATTAAATTAGTATCAAGAGCAGCGTCTAAGTCGTTTGATAAGCCTCTAAACTGCTCGTAGTAAGATTTATTAGAGAAACTTTGTTTCATTTCAACAGTGTTTACATATTTTATAATAGGTATTGCAAATGCAATCGTCCATGATGAATTTATGCCATGAGCATATGTTGGTGCTATGTAATTTATAACTGGATGTGCATCAATTTCAAGTGTACCTAAATTAAACAGATCACCAGCATTATATAATCCAAAGCGGTTTAAAGTTTGTACGAGTGTTATCGCTTCGGGATTAAATTTAGAAATTGTTTCAGCATCAAACTCTATCGATTTTTGATCTTTAAGTTTTACAAGCGAACCGTTACTTGTAAATTTTTGATCAAGTCCGCTTAAGTTACCCATGATAACAGATGTATTCGATATGTTTTGAGGTAAAATATTTGTCTGTTGAGCGAATGTTTGGAATTGTAAAATGTAAGTTGCTATAAAAAATATCAGACAATTTACGGCAATATTTGGCTTTTTACGACTTAAGTACTGTGCTTTCTTTAAAAGCAAATTCTTTTCTAACACGATATATTCCCCCTTATGTCGTTGTTATTTGTAAATTTCATTTATTCAGAAGCTGTTGGATTATAGTCCAGCGATGTTTGTGCCAATTAAATTTGTTGAAGAAAAAAGCAAAAAATGAATGTACAATAAACTGAACGTGTTAAATATATAAATATGTTGTGATGGTGGCTAGGATGGCTCAACGGAGAGTGTTTTTTTTAAATTTTTTATTATGTTCTACTGTATTTATTTACGGTTGTATTTCTCAAGATATTCGTACTCCTAATTCGGCAGGCGAAGTTTATAAAAATACAGAAATTCAACAAAGTCTAATGATGGCTGCGCAGAATAATATTTTATTTTCAATTTCAAATGAAGCACTGAATGAGGTTGAAAAAACAGAAGTCGACTCTAAATGCAAAAGTGTTTCAAATCCATTTTGGTCTGAAAAACTATCTGTTTATTTAAACTATATGCGACAAAATCCTGAGTGGTTTGATAAAATCCATGTCGTAGAAATTAAAAAGGGAGATCATGCCCAGATTCAATTGCAAAAAGATCTTATTGACGGTGCTAAAGTTTTATCAATTCAATACGTTATGTCAGAAGTTCATGGTAAAGTTAGCTTTAAAACACAGCTTCCTTGTCAGGGCAGTCTTGCTGAATACTTAGGGCAACCACTGATTAAAACTGATTATGATTTTCCTGATCGTGAGCGATTAGCTGAAGTGTTAAAAGATGCGCCAACTAAAGATAAAATTGAAAGATTTCAATTTAATTCTAGTTTTTTGATGTATTTGGCTGAGCGTGGAGCAATATTTAAATTCTCGCATGAGCAATCATTTGAAAAAATTAATAAAAAATATGTTCTTGCTGAAGCATTAAATAAGTTATCGTCAGAAGTTAAAAATCAAAATTATGGATACATAAATTTATTTCTTAAAAAGATAAATCAAAACAGTCATCAAGCAGAGCTCATACAGTTATTTGGTTTAATAAACGACAAAGAGTTAAGAGCTGGGGTCAAAGTGGAGTCACAGCAATCAAGATTTGAACATAAATCAGATTCTCAATCAAATTTAACATATTTGTTTTTAACGTATAAAGTTGATGTTGATGATGTTAGTGTTTCTCCATTAACAGGATTTAATTTTTGTTTGCAGGAGCAAGTCAAAGTTTTAGGATCAATTTTTCGTAAACCTGCAACAGATTTACATGAAAAAAATAGCTATTTATATCCAGGTTTTCAATGTGATTTGAAAACCGACTATGAAGCCCAACCATAAGTTTGATATATAATCAGTCGTCAGTTAAATTTACGCGAAGAGGAGTTTCGAGCTCGCGTATTATCAAACGCATTTTATAGACCATAAGTAATCCAGGAATAGCTGCAACTGTAGAAAATATAAAAAATTGCGGCCATCCGATTGTATCAACTAAAACTCCAGCCAGTGGTCCAACCCATACTCGTCCAACGGTAGCAAATGCTGAAAGAAGTGCGTATTGTGTTGCTGTAAATTTTTGATTGCATAAGGCCATCAGTAAAGCAACAAATGCTGCAGTACCCATACCTCCTGACAAATTTTCCGAGGCCACAGCAAAAAGCAATAATAAATCAACTTGAGTAATTTCTTTTAAGCTGACAATTAAAAGATCAAAAGCTGGTAATGAGAACATTCCCCAAGAGCCTTTACCCAGTACAGAAACAAGCCAAAAACCTAAATTAGAAAACATTTGTAGTACTCCAAAAATAAGTAATGATCTGTAAAGGCCGAGTTTAACCATAATTGAACCGCCAATGAGTGCGCCCAAGATAGTTAACCATATTCCGATGACTTTATTGATGACACCAATTTCTGCCTGTGCAAATCCGACACCTTTAATTAAAAAATTAGTTGTGAGTGCTCCAGCAAATGAATCGCCTAATTTATAAAGAACAATTAAGGCCAAAAGAGACATGGCTCCCTTTATGCTGAGATAATTAGAAATAGATGTATTAAGTGTTTCAAACTTAGCTTTTTTTGAGGCAAGCCAAGCTAATGGTAAAGTAAATCCTAAACCTAGAAATAATGATAATAAATCAGCCCATTTTTTTAAATTTGTATTAATAGTTCCATCAGCCAAATCAGGAAATATTGGTTTCAAGATGTTGAGTGAAATTGGGTTTGCAATGTGATTGGTGAATTGATAACCGATAACAACTGCAATAACGACTGCTAAAAATCCCAAAAGATCATTTTTTGCATTTGATTGAGGTGCTTTAAACTGACTTGATAATTGAGGTAAAAATAATGCGGAAATGACAGCGAGTGCAAACATTATACAAGCCATGATCATATAAATATGCGGCCAATTCCAACCATTACCAGATTGTGAATCCGCCCAAACAAAGGCTATTCCTCCAGATAATACCATGGCTAGACGATAACCAAAAACACTTAATGATGATCCTAATCCACGTTCATCGTTATCTAAAACATCAGTTCGATAAGCATCAATGACAATATCTTGTGACGCTGATAAGAATGCAATCAAAACAGCGATAAGGGCAAATACTTGAGTATTTTGACTTGGTGAAAAAAACGAAATTAAAACAAGTGAAATTGCTGTTAAAATTTGAGTTGTAAAAAGCCAGCCTTTACGACGACCTAAAAACGGAACTTCAAAACGATCCATTAATGGTGCCCATAGAAATTTAAAAGTATAGGGTAGTCCAACGAGAGTAAAAAAACCAATTGTTTTGATGTCGATGTTTTCAACTGTTAGCCATGCTTGTAGTGCCGTGCCAGTTAATGCTAAAGGCAATCCACTAGAAAACCCAAGGATCAGAATCATCAGTTGTTTACGATTGAAAATTTTTTTTATAAAATTAGAAGACATCTTTATTTATATCCTTACGCATTTGCCAAAGTAATTGTGAAATATACGGACGACGAGTTTCTCCAGTTGTAACCATTAAAAGTTTTGTTATTTTTAAATTCATTGGATCTGTGAGTAATAAAATAAGCATTTCTTGAATATAGTTTGTATTGAGAGTGATATAGTTATCTGTACCAACACCTAAATTAACATTTTTTTTCTCCCACCATGAAAATGGATGATCCTTATAATCCTCAAATTTACCCGTGAGCTTGTTGTTAGATGATGGTAAGGCAACAAGTGAAACACCTTTTTGAATGAGGCGATTTAAGACATCATGTTGGTATTGTTCAATTTCTCGTGCTGTGTGGAATTTAGCTTTTAAGAATTGTGTTCGCTCTTTTTCAGATAAGGTTTCGCCATTAACTAATTTTTCAAGTACAATTTTATTTTGTCCCCAATCAAGTTCTTGCAATTCACGATACTCTGGTGAGTTTGGAGCAACTGGTTTGTTTTCAATATTCTGTTTAATGACTCGTTGATAGAGGCGGTGAAAGTACCTATTTGGATTAATTCCCAAACTTATTCCATGTTCTAGGGTGTCTATGTGCCAAATATTCATAGCGTTATCAACGGCTTGAATTCCACGTCTCAGTGTATGCCACGTTTCTCCGTGATGAGATCTGACTTTGAATCCTTTATATTGAAGTTTTCTAAATCCAGATTGAAGCTCAAAAAAATGTTCTTTTCGATACATTTCTCTTTCGTCACCAACGGTATCAACCTCACAAAGATGTTTTTTGAGTTGAGGGTGTTGTTCAGTGAGTTTTATAATTTCATCGATTTGTTGTTGAAAATGCTCTTTTCGGTTTGAAAATTTAGTCGAGTCAAAAAAAGATGATTCTTTTCTAAAAGAAGGCGATAGAATAAAATTAAAATCTGGATGAATTTGTTGAAAAGATTTAAATCCATCATATAAACCAAGGAGCACATCTTCAGCTGTGACTTCGTCAATGCCAGGAATTTGCTCACTTGAGTCCGATGTTGATCGACTAAGAGAAAACTTAAGACGAATTTGACCGACATTATAATTTCTGTATAAATCGTCGGCCATGCTATAAGCGGCTTCAGCATGGACTTCTCTAGAAGTAAAAATGAGTTTTGTTAAATATAAAATTTTTAAGTAAGTTGAAAATCCTTCTGTTTCTTTTAGACGAATTAACTTATCAACATCATGAGCTGATTGAATTGGCCAAGATGAATCACCGTAATTTTGCTTAATTTTTTGCTCATAAATTTTAGTATGTGGGCCATCTAAAAGTGGTTTTAGTTTTGACCAAATAAATTCAGCAGTTAAGGACCCGGTTAAATGTATATGTTCTTCGTTGTATTTTAAGGGAAATCTTTTAAAAAACTCAGCTAAAACTAATGCAAATGGATGTTTAATCAGGTCTTGAATTGGTTTTTGGTTTGTAATGAATAAATTTAAAATTTTTTGAAAATCACTGACGCACTCGTAGGCTTCAGTATTTTTTGATCGTAAAGATGATGATAAAAGTAAATCTAAAGTATCTGTTAAGGTAATACCGTTTGTTTCAGATACGATTTCGGTAAATTCTTTGACTAAAAGTTTATGTGTAATTGATACAATCATTTTTTAAAGTTAACGTGATTAAAGCCACTTGTACATGACTTTATGTGGACCTACGAGATGAATATCAAACATTTCGCCGTAAAAAATGTAGTTATTTTTTTGATAAAATGAAAAAGCTTTTTCTCGTGCATTAAACCAAAGAAAATCACAATTTTGACTTTTTAGAATTGCTTCGGCTCTTTGTAAAAGTGCTGAGCCTAGGTTTTTCCCCTGAAAACTGTGTTCAGTCGCCATGCCTCTGAGTCTGTAGGGGTGTTTTGCTTGTGAAAATTGTGGATTTGAATTTAACATAAATGTTCCGGTGCTTACAATTTTTTGATCAATTATAAGTCCAAGATGGAAAGTTGTGGTAAGTTGATCTTCTGGAAAATGACAGAACTCAATATTTTGGCCGGGTCGCAAGATTCTAGAGCGTAAGTCAATGCACTCAGCAGGCGTAATAAATTTTATTTGAAAGTTTGATTGCATAATTATAAATAATTCTAATCGAACTATTTATTTAAATCTAAGGTAATCTAGCCATGTTTTTGGAATTCTTTCGGACAAAATTTCGTGTTCTAAAACGGGTAGCCATGTCGGTGCTTTCGGAGTTTTAAGTAAAGGCATTTTAGCTTTTTCAGGAGTTCTGTTGGCTTTGGTTTGGTTGCAACATCTGCAAGCCGTGACAACATTTGTCCATATTTTAGGTCCACCTTGCGATGCAGGTAATACGTGATCAATTGTTAATTCTTTAGGGTTGAATTTTTGAGCGCAGTATTGGCAAGTAAAACCGTCTCGAATATAAACATTTTCTCTGCAAAAACGGACACCATCAATTTTTTTTGGTCGAATGTAAGTCTTTAAGCGAAGCACGCTGGGTAAATTAAAGGTGCTCGAAACTGATCTAACGAATGTCGTATGGTACTCGAGAATATCAACTTTATCTTGAAACCACATGATTAATGCTTTTTGCCACGAAATAATGCGCAAGGGTTCGTAGCTTGAATTTAAAACCAATGCTTTTAAGCTTATTTGAATATCTGAAGCTGAAGATTTGGTGGAGAAGGAAACCATGTCCAATGCAACCATACTTAAAGTATAAACTAGAAGTGTGTCATTATAACATTTAAAATTGTTATAACATAAATAAGACATTTTTTTGCTTGTTATATTAATTATAAAGAGTTAACCATCTGCCATAGGTAAGAGACAGGATGAAAGTCTAGTTAGGAAAGCAGGGAATTATGTCAGAAGTAACTCAAGTTAAACCAAGGGTCATTGCATTTAATTACATTTTGAAAAATACAAAAGGTGATGTTTTAGATGCATCAGAAAATAATCAGCCACTTCCGTTTATGGAAGGTCGTCAGCAAATTATACCTGCTTTAGAGCTTGTATTAAGTCAAATGAGTGAAGGTGATAAGAGAAAAGTATCAATAAAAGCAGGTGATGCATACGGTGATTTTAAACCGGAAATGATGATGGATGTGCCTAAAGCGGAAGTTGCACATTTACAAATTGAAGTTGGTTCGTTTTTACAGCTGCAACTTGGTGATGGCGTTAAAGTTGTTAAGGTTTCAAACATCACAGATACACATGTAACATTGGATGGAAATCATCCATTGGCAGGAACTGATCTTGAGTTTGATGTTGAGGTTGTGCTTGTTCGTGAGGCGACTGTTGATGAAGTTCTTCATGGTCATGCTCATGGTTTGCACGGCGATGCGCATCACCACTGATTTGCTGTTATGAACGATGCGGCAAAAAATAGTCAAAAGACTAGCAAGACAATTTTGATCTTGAAAGACTGTGCCGTTAATTTAGTCTATATACAGAAGTAGATCATATTTGATTTATTTTTAAAAGTTTGTGATCCCGAGTCCTTTTGATCGAGTGTCTTTGAGATTGAAATATTCAGAGATTGAGAAGCATGAGTTCCAAGTTTCAGGGTCCATTTAAATTGCCCGGAGGAAGAAATGGCAAAGAAAATATATGTTGGGAACTTAGCGTTCTCTGTAACAGATGATGAATTACAACAAGCGTTTGCATCATTTGGAACTATTATGTCTGCACGTGTAGTGATGGATAAAATGTCTGGTCGAAGCAAAGGTTTCGGATTCGTTGAAATCGAAGATGATTCGGCTGCGGATACAGCAATTGAGAAAATGAATGGCCAAACGATTGGTGGTCGTGCAGTGCGTGTTTCTGAAGCTAAACCTCAAGAGCCTGGTTCTCGTGGTCCTCGTCGTGAAGGTGGCTTTGGCGGCGGTGGCGGCGGTCGTGGCTTTGGCGGCGGCGGTGGCGGCGGTCGTGGCTTTGGTGGCGGCGGTGGAAACCGTGGTCCTCGTCGTGATGGCGGTGGCGGTCGTGGCTTCGGCGGCGGCAATGGTGGCGGAAACGAATACTAGTATTCGTTATTTGACACAGATTTAAATTTTTTATTTTAAAAAATTAATAGATCCTAGCTTAAGCAGTTTAATTCACCTAAAATATTTCATAGAAATCGAAAACTATTTTCTTTGGAACGACAAAAGGATTTTATGAATACTGCTACAGTTTTTAAAACTGGAAATACGGCTAGGGTCTTTTTTTTATTGATACTGGTTTTTTGTTTAATATCAGAATTGGTCAAAGCGCAAACCTCAAGTTTAAAAACAGTACAAAAAGTTGTTATACTTGGAGATTCACTGACTGAAGGGTACGGCGTTTCACAGACTTCAGCATTTCCATATTTACTTCAAAAAAAATTTGATCAAGAAAATATCCCTCTTAAAATTATTAGTTCGGGTTCGAGTGGTTCAACGTCTGCTTCTGGATTACAGAGAATAAAGTGGATTGCAAAAGATAAGCCTGATTTTGTTTTATTATTACTTGGCAGTAATGATGGTCTTCGCGGTTTAAGTATAAATCAAACTGAAAAAAACCTAAATGAAACAGTAGCTTGGGCAAAAAATAATAATATTAAAATTGCAATTGGTCAGCTTCATGTTCCTCCAAACTACACGGTTGATTATGGAAAAAAATTTGAAAAAATGTATTCCAACGTTGCAAAAAAACAAAAGATTGAACTGGCACCATTTTTATTAACTGGTGTCGCAGGAATAAAGGATTTAAATCTGGCTGATGGAATTCATCCAAATGAAAAAGGACATGTTATAGTTGCAAATAATTTGTATCCATTCTTAAAAAGCTGGATCAAAAAGTAATTGGGAGAAAATAACAGTATGATTCAAGTCAGGGATTTAGTAAAAACTTATCAATTAAACTCAGCTGATCACAAAAAAGTAATTATTTTAAATCAATTAAATTTAAAAATGGAGACAGGTGAAATTATTGCGATAGTTGGATCATCTGGTTCGGGTAAATCAACTTTGTTGGGATTGATTTCAGGTTTGGATCAACCAGACTCGGGAGAAATTATTATTCAACAGCAGAGTTTGCAAAAGTTGAGTGGTGATTATTTAACAAAGTTTCGTTCAAGCCAGATTGGTATTGTTTTTCAACAATACTATCTTGTACATCATTTAACTGCGTATGAAAACTTGGCATTACCTCTGGAAATTTTAAAAAAGCCTGTTCAGCAAGAGAAAATTATGGAAGCTCTTCGTAATGTTGGTTTAGATCATAGAGCTCATCATAAACCAAACGAACTGAGTGGTGGTGAATGTCAGCGATTAGCTATAGCTAGAGCTCTGATTATACAACCGAGTTTGCTTTTAGCCGATGAGCCATCGGGCAGTTTGGACGTAGACACAGGGGTTATGGTGATGAATGTGTTTTTTGATCAAATTCGTAAAAACAAAACGACCACAATTCTTGTAACTCATGATCTAGATTTAGCTAAGCGATGTGATCGGATATTTAAATTAAATAGTGGCAAGCTAGAGGCAGTTCAACATGTTTAATTTTTCGCAAATTTTTAAATTTGCAATTAAAGATATTTTATCTCAAAAAAAGTTAAATTTATTTTTTTCATTAAATTTAACTTTAGGTTTTTTAGGTTTTTTGTTGTTGCAAATTTTTCAATCAAGTTTAAATGTTCAAACTTTAGATAAAGCCAAAGAAATACTGGGTGGAGATATATCAATTTCTGCTCGTAGAGAAATTTCTGATAGTGAAATACAAAACATCGAAAAGCTATTCGCTGCTGATATTCAGCGGAAATCAAAATCAGTAAATTTATTTGCAATGATTAAGTCGCAAAATAATGCAAGACTTGTGATGTTAAAAGCTGTTGATCATCAATATCCTCTGTATGGTGAGATTGAAGTAAATCATAATGGTCAAGCGCAAAAAATTCAAAAAATATCAAAAGACACCATGTATGTAGACCCTGAAGTTATTGATCAACTTAAAATAAATTCACTCAACGAAGTTATTCAGATCGGACGTCGACAGGCAAAAGTAAATGGTATTATATCTAATGATCCATCCAGAAGTTTTCAATTAGGAACACTGGCACCATTTGTTTTTTTTTCAATTGAAAACTTAATTGAAACGGATTTAATAAAACCTGGAAGCACATTAACGACAACATATTATTATCAACTAAAAGATTCAAATAGAGCGAATGAAATCAAACAGCTTTTAGAGAAAAACATTTTAGATTCATCAATACGGTTTACAAGCGCACTGCAAGATGATGAAGGGGGAAATCAAGTTTTTCGATATTTAATAGATTATTTAGGTTTAGTTGCTTTAATTTCTATTGGTTTAAGCTTTTTGTGTTTAAGTTATATGTTAAATTGGTTTTTTCAAATTCAGAAAAAAAACTTAGCTATTTATAAAATTTTAGGTTTAAATGATTTTTCAATTTTATCACTACAGGCCATCAAAAATTTAATTTTATCATCTTACTCATTTGTTGTTGCAGGAATTTTTCTTTGGGCTTTTTCTCCATTTTTGCAAAATATTCTAAATAATTATTTTAAAATTAAAATACAACTTAATATTCAATTTAATGAATTTTTGATTAGTTTTTTAATTGTTATTTTAGGTCCACAGCTTATTGCAATACCGTCTTATATACTTTCATACAAAACAAATCCATTAGCACTTATTAGAAATGAACTTAGTTTTGCAACTATTTCGCGAAGTATGCAGTTATATTGGTCGCTGACTGTATTGAGTGTATTTTGGATTCTGTCGATATTTCAAAGTCATTCAGTTAAAACGGGCAGTATTTTTATTTTAGGGCTTGTATTGTCGATTATTTGTGTATGGTTCTTAGTGTGGTTTTTACGCCAGATACTCGAAAAATCAGTGCTACGACTGGGCTTTGAAAACAAATATGCGGTACTCAGTTTGATAAGAAAATCGGCATCTACTAATTTAATTTTTATGACAATGACATTGTCTATTGTCATATTAACACTACTCCCGCATATAAAAAAATCAATTATTGAAGAAGTTAGACCTTCGCAAGAGTCTAAAATTCCTTCTGCTTTTTTATTTGATATTCAGATGGATCAAAAAGATCAATTGGTCAGTGAAGTCGAAGCCCTATTTAAACAAAAGTTAGAACTAACACCTCTTGTGAGATCACGTATTTTAAAAATAAATGAGCAAAATTATGAAAGAGTATCTGAGCAAGGAATTTTTAAAACACGGGAAGATGAAGCAGAGGCGAGATTTAGGAATCGAGGAGTGAATTTAACATATAAGTTAAATCTTCAAGATTCTGAGCAATTAGTAAAGGGGAAGTGGTTTGATGGCGTCTATAAGGAAAATCCTAAGGACACAAATCATTTACCTGAAATTAGTTTAGAGCAAAAATATGCTGAAAGAATTAATGCCAACATTAACGATGTGATAACATTTGATGTTCAAGGTTTAGAGATAAAGGCTAAGGTGACATCGTTGCGTCGTGTTCGCTGGACAAGCTTTAGGCCTAATTTTTTTATTGTATTTCAGCCTGGTGTATTAGAGGAAGCACCTCAGAACTACTTATCGTCTCTTATGAATTTAAAACAGGATGAAATACAAACTTTACAATTAAGAGTTGTTGATTTATTTCCAAATATTTCAATTATTAATGTTAAACAAACTGTAGAAAAATCATTAGGTTTTATTGATCAAATGGCATTAGCATTACAAATTATGGCCTGGTTGGCCTTGCTAGTTGGCTTTTTTGTTTTTATTATTTTACTTAACACTCAAATTTCTGAAAGAATAAATGAAATGAACTTATTGCAAGTGTTGGGATCATCTCAAAAGCAAATAACCAGTATTATAATGCGCCAATTTACTTCTATTGCAGTTTTAAGCTTAATATTAGGTTTATCGCTTGGTGCAATATTATCATACGTTGTTATGGGTGTTATTTTTAAAATAACTATCAGTTTTGATATACCAACCGTTTTAATAATTGCTCTATTATTAGCAGTGTTGACATATTTTATATTAAAAGTTTCATTGAAGCCTTTAAAACGCATTCAGCCAATTCAATTGCTTAAAATGGATGGGAGTTCAAATTGAATGATATAGAAAATATGAATGTTGATTTGGCCGTTGAAAAGCTTTTATCCGGAGATGTCGTCGCATTTCCCACGGAAACAGTTTATGGTTTAGGTGCGTGTATTAATAATGAATCAGCTTTAAAAAAGATTTTTTCAGTAAAAGAGCGTCCATTTTTTGATCCCTTGATAGTTCATGTAGCTTCAATTTCTGAAGCGCGAGGCTGTTTTGATGTTTGGAATGATTTGGCTCAATCGTTAGCTGAGAAATTTTGGCCAGGCCCTTTAACAATCGTTATGAAAAAATCAAATCAAATATCAGATTTGATAACATCTGGTTTGGAAAGCGTTGGTGTGCGATATCCAAATCATCCTGTAGCTCTACAATTAATTCGTAAAGTTGGTTGTCCGATCGCAGCTCCGAGCGCTAATAAGTTTGGTAAAACAAGTCCTACTCATGCTGAGCATGTTCGTAAGGAATTTGAAAATTCCGTGTATGTTTTGGATGAAGGCTCAAGTGAAATTGGTATTGAATCTACTGTGCTGCTTGTTAAGGAATGTGCCTTAAATGTATATGAAATTGCAATTTTAAGAAAAGGTGCGATTTTAAAATCTGAATTAAATCATTTTTTACTAACCAAAAATTTTAATTTTTCATGGATCGAAGAAGTCAGTAAAAAAGAATCTCCAGGTCATATGAAACATCACTATATGCCTGAAATTCCTTTTGTTATATGCAGAAATCCAAAACTTAAATTGTCTGAGCTTATACAAATTTTAAATAATAAACTGAGTGAATTGCCAGATATAGTTGAGAGCGTAAAAATTGTCAAACCAGTTAAAAAAATTGAAAAGATTGAATTTTTAAACTTGTCTAAAAATCCTTACCAAGCAGCTCGTGAGTTATACTCTCAATTGAGATCAGCGAGTGAGCGTAAACCAGAAGTACTTTGTTTTATACAAACATCAGAACACAATTCAGAAATGTGGGAGAGTGTTTTTGATCGTCTTTACAAAGCTGCAAGTCTGATAATAGACTAATTGATATGAAAAATATTTTTATTCAATTGCGTGCACTATACCGATTTTTATCATTTTTATTGATTATACAAATATATATTTTATTCGGTGCATGTATATACATAACAAATTACAACCAGACTAAACGACGTCATAAATTAATATATAATGGTCGTAGATTTTGCCGTATTTTTATGAAATTTTTTAATGTAAAATTAATTTGCAAAAATCCGATTTCTAAAAATGAAAACTCTTTATTGATCGGTAATCATGTAGGTTTTATTGATATTTTATGTCTTCAATCTATTGAACCTGCTGTATTTATTACTTCATTAGAAATGAAACGAACACCTGGTTTAGGACAAATTTGCGAAATCGGCGGATGTACATACGTTAATCGCAAAAACAGAATGAAGATTCAAGATGAACTTCAAAATGTTGTGAATGTTTTAAAAGCTGGATTTCGTGTTGTGCTGTATGCCGAATCAGTAGCCTCAAACGGTGAACAGGTTTTACCATTTAAAAAAACATTGATGATGTCAGCTGCTATTGCACAGGTTCCAATTCGTCCATTTGTTTTTAACTTTGTGAAAATCAATAATAAACCGATTCAATATAAATATCGAGATTCGGTTTGTTGGTATGGTGATCAGCAATTTATACCAGCTATTTGGCGATCATTACAGCTTGATTCGGTGACATGCGAAATTGAATTTTTACCACTTGTAGAGGTTAATATAACTGATGATCGATCTGTTGTAGCAGCTAAAATACACAAGATGGTTTCGGATAAATATAAGCCATTTAAACCTGACTTATAATGAGACAAATTATAAAAACAAGTTTTTGTTATGCTTTTAACTATAGATTAGTTTCAGTATTTCCGATTTATTAGCTGGCAATTTGGCCAATTAAAATGGAGATAGTCAAATGACGAAAACAAAAAATTTCAAATTGGGGAAAAACATATTTAAAACTTATTTTAAACCAGTTGGAAAAGGTTATGAGATTGGTTTTACGTACAAAAACAGAAATTATTTTACGTCTAATTTTGTAAATAAAACAGAAGCTACAAAATGGTGGTCGTTTTTTAATAAGGAAATTACAAATTTTTCTAAAAAATACTGGATTTCAAATAAAATGCCATTTGTTTGGTACTGTAATTTTATGAATAATCATTTATATAAATCATATTATTCTTGGTTAGATAAAGTGTTTAACAAACATGAAGTCAATTTTTATAATGCATATCAAAAAGATTATAAAACATATTTAAAATATAAAGATACTCCAACTATGAAATCACCGTATTTTAGAAAAGTTGGATAATTTAATATTGCACTTTTAATTAAAAGCAAAAGTTAAATGACTTTTGCTTTTTTTATTCCTCGAACTGAATTTCCAACATAGAGCTCCACATGATTTAAATCAGATATCGGTAAACTTCGTTCTGAAAGAGGATAGTTTGTATTATTAATTGTAATATATCCCTGCTGAAGATAGTAAGATCGAAGTACACCATTGAGACATCCGTCTTCTAATGGTGGTGTATAGGCTTGATTGTTTAATAAATAAAAAAGGCTATAAATAGAAGTTTCAGTCACATTGTGCTTACTGTTGTATACAAGAATATCATCAGCTGTTGATTGCTTTTGACTCAACAAATAATTCCAATATTGTCGATTATTTGTTTTAATTGAAGTCATCGGAGAATCTCCCCAATGAAGGAGTTCTAAAATAATATTTTCCTGATTTTGTTCTTTTAAGATATCATATTCAACATGTGGATTTTTTAAATCATTTTGAATTGGGAAATCAATTTTAATTATATATGCTGCTTTAGGTAATATTTTACTCACAATAGTTTTTTCGATTTGATGATATATTTTTTCTAATTCCTCGAAAGTGATTTCAATTTTGTAATGTCTTAAACTATTTTGAGTTCGTAGTATATGCTGTTTGAGATAAGTAAAACCATTTTTATTGCAAAATAAAGTGTCACGAATTTTTAAGGAGTTTGTATTGGAATTTTGTATAACATTAACAAAACTTGATTTTGTTAAAAATTCATTCCACTCATTTTCAGGCGTTGAATCAAAAACAACGCCACAACCTGTAGAGTAATATAATTTTTTTTGATTGTGTAAAAAGCTACGTATTGAAATATTAAGTTTAAAATGATCTTGTTTCCACCAGCCGATTGACCCAGTGTAGTAATCCCGATCATGAAATTCTATTTCATTTATTTTTTTAAGACTTTCGATTTTAGGACAACCAGAAATAGAACCTCCGGGGAATGTTTCGTTAAGTATGTCAGGCAAAATTTTCGAGCTTTTTATTTCCACTTCTGAATAGGTGTGTGTTGTGTATTTTAAATCCATTATTTTCCGATGAAAATTAACACGTGTGTGATCTTTGTATTTTGAACATTGCAAGCGATTTAAATCGTTTCTGAGTAAATCAACTATCATAGATAATTCTGAATGCTCTTTGGTGCTATTTGCTAAATCTTCGATTGAATGGCCTCGTATTAAAGTTCCTTTGATGGGCTGGGATTTAACGACATCGTTAGATTTTTCTAAAAATAGTTCTGGTGAAAAACATAATATATCCGAATTTGATAAAGGCAAAAATGATTTATATTGACAGCCAATTTTTTTAGACATTTCAGCAAAATAACTTAAAGTATCAAACTTCTCTGATGTTTCTGCTGACAGTGTTGCTGTATAATTTATTTGATAAAATCGACCTTGTCTGATGTCATCTAAAATTGAATTAATATTGGTTTTAAAATCATTTTCAGATGTATGGAGATGAAATTTAATATCTTCATTAAATATTTTTTTTCTATTTAGAAATGTAATTAATTTATTTTCATTGATAATTTGGTATTTTTTTAAAATAAAAACTGAAATTTTTGAAGTGTTAAAAAGTTTTTCTTTAGGAAAATTATTTTCTTTTAGAAAAGCATCATAATTTATTTTTAATATTTTCATTTGATTAAAATATTTTTTATTGATTATGTTTAAAAAATCAACACTGCCTGTTGTTTCCGGACAATCTATAAGTTCGTATTCAGTGCTGTAAATCAGTAGTTTTTTTTTATAAAAACAAATAACTGGTTTCATAAGTTAAGCTCTTTAATTATAAATTGAAGTAAATCTTCACTCTGTGTTGTTAGAAATGATTCTGGGTGAAATTGAAATCCGAGCCAATTTTTGTATTTATGCCGAATGATCATATCAACAGCATCGTCATTAGTTTGAGCAAGTATTTCAAATTGATTTGAGGGCTGACATTTAATCGAATGATATCTGGCGACTTTAATGTCTTTAAGTATTCTAATGTTTTCAGATTTTGTTAAAAAAATGAGTGAACTTGTTTTGCCATGATAAGGTGGAGAGTAGGTTTCGGTTGAGCCACCTTCTGTTATAGTCATTATCTGCATACCTAAACAAATTCCTAAAATGGCCTGATGTGGAGGGCAGTTTTGAAGAAATATTGATGTTTTTGGAAAATCAAACGGTGATTTTGGTCCCGGTGATATAACAATAAATTGATATTGAGATGCGTTTAAAATGTCGATGTCGTTGTATGAAACGACATCGACATTAAATCGACGTTCTAACCAGGATTTAATATTCCAAGTAAAGGAATCAAAATGATCTATTATAAGCGCTTTTAACACTTATTGAATATAACTGAAGTTCACTTTAATTTGAAGCGCATTATTTTTTCGAATATCAAAAAGATCATTTTCATTCAAAATAGTCGGATTAAGTATAAGATACTTTAAGTTTTCATCGCTTAATATAATGGAATAATACTGCTTGTCCAGATGATAACCATTGAGTTCTATATGTACATCTTCGGTTTTAATTCTTTTATCTATTTGAATAGGTTTGAGCTGAAATGAATCGATCAGTTTTTCATGAACATATTTGAATATTATTTTGGCGCCGGCTTTAGGTGGAATGAAAAATTTTATTTTATTGTTAATGAATGAAAATTGAGATGATATTTCAACTCCATCGATAATAATTCTTAAAGAATCTTTACGAATTGTTTTGTCTGAAATTATAAATTCATCTTGATATTTTTCTCGACCATCAGGGAGATTGCTTTTGATTTGCAGAGGAGACAGTGTTCCTAAATTATTATCTTTAAGATCAATTCGTGGAACTCTTTGGTTTACAGGTAAAGTTGGGTTTAACCCTTCATTTTCATCAGCAACATATTCTGCAATAAAAGTTGTGTTAACATTAGTAATGATACGGTTTAAAATTGTATCTAGTGATATTTTCCCGCTAATTAAATCATTAAAATTGAACCACTCGCCCTGACTAAGATTTACAATGCTTTCATCTTGACCGAATTTTTTGTTATAACCAGCTAAGTCGGGAGTCGCGGCAAACACTTTCATTTGCGAAGTTTCGAGAGCGGCTTTTACTTCTGTATATTTTGGCGCTAGATTCCCCACTTTACCCGAGTTTCCAGGTGAGTAAAGAAAACCATCGTCTGTGATTAATATTAAAAAGCGCTGATTATTTGTCGCCCAAGGTGCTTTAGAGGCATCAATCAATGCACGCATTGGATTTTCATTTTTATCTTTGCCGCCCGGATCTTGAGAGCCTTTAAGCGCTTTGAGTTGTGTTATTTCAGCAATAAGTTGAGCAACTTGCAGTTGTGTTTCGGCATCGTCTGGATTGTTGTCATAAAATTTATTGCAGTTTTTCACTGTGTAGTCGCCGAAGGTAATGAGACACATTCTCGTTCGGTATCCTGCTTTTCGAGATTGATTGACAAAGTTTATCAAGCGGAGTTTCGCGGATTCAATAGTTGAAGACATTGAGGCCGTGACATCAACAGCAAATACGATATCAACGATTTGTCGGAAGTTTTCTGAGTTTTTGGTAATGTTAAATTTTGATATTAAAACATTATTTTCAAACAGATTGATATCGTTGGGATTTAAACTTTCTAAAAGTTGACCGTCGGGTTTTGTAATTTGAAATGAAATTGCTGTTTGATTTTGATCTAAATAATTTTGTTCAATACTTTTTGTTTGTTCAATTGGGAGGAGTGTTTCAGTAATTGCGTCATTGAAAGCAGTTGGCATTGGATCTGTTGAAGCATCTATATTTTGTGGTGAAAAATGAATATTTGAACCGCATCCAAAGATGAAAAAATGGAGACAAATACAAATCAACTTTAAGGTGACATTATTTTGCATAGTTCCTTTAGACTTTATCATAAATTACGCTCCAGTGAGAGTGTGTGTGCTATCTAGACTGTCGGTAGGTCTGATTTCACGCTAAAAGGCTGATCTAGTTTTCTGGACTAAGATAGGGAAAAACTAGCCTTTTTTCTAGAAGCTAAAGTGTTGCCAGAATTCACTTGATTACATATAACTTACATATATAAATAATATGTAAGTTATATGTAATCAAGGAGGGGTGATTGGATAAGTGTATTTTTGTTTATAAAAATATTAGTTATTACAATAAATTAAGTGTAGCCATATGGTTTGTCCAGTTGGTGTTGAGTCTTTTGTTTTTATTAACGTAGTTGAAAAATTATCGAAATCTTCTTAGTCCATAGACATTAGAAATAAATAGACCTTGTGGTGTGTATTGAATGCCGCAAGGTAAATAGGCTTTTGCTGTGTTTAAATCGTCGGAGTCAATGTCTTCTAGTTTGTTCGCTGAATTTAAAATAGTCGTAACTTCATTTGTCAGTGTATTTATTTTTCTTACTTTGCTGTATTCAGTGATAAAAAGTATTTTATCATTGTCAGTTGTTATTGCGTTATTGACTTGAAATTGAAACGTGGCATTTGTGCCAACACCATCAACAGAGTCATCGTTTGGATTTGTGTTGTCGCCAGCAATAGTTGTGACAGAACCAGTTGCAATGGAGATTTTTTTAATTTTTTGATTAAAATCAATTAAATAAAGACTATCTCCTAGTTTTGTTAAACTAATAGGATTCAGGCGCGCATTTGTTCCTATATCATCCACATCTCCTTGAGTTGAGCCGCCGACAAAACTTGTAACAACATAGGTTGTCATATCCATTTGTTTAATTTGAGTATTTGTTGCAATAAATAATGTATTGTTCGAATAGGCAAGACCATTAACTCTGGTAAATTTAGCCGCGGTGCCTGTTCCATCGGTATCAGATATGCACGTGGCATCACCAGCAACTGTTGTGACTTGAAGTGTGCTTAAATTCACTTCGCGAATTGTGCAGTAGTCGCCTACAAAAAGTTTTCGTGGTGATCCAGGAACAAAAAGTAATGTCGTAATTGATTTAAACCGAGCAGATAAGCCAATTCCATTGGTGATGACTGAAGAGTTAGAGCCAAGAATATGACTTGCAGTTCCAGTATTTAAATCAATACGTTCGATTTTAGTTGAGATATTTCCGTTTCTTGAAGCATTTGAAAATGATCTGTAGATGAATCCATCATCAGAGGATGTGATCATACTCGGTGTTGTTGATTCAAATAACAGAACGTTTTTAACTAATGATGCAAAATCAAAACAGCTGGTTGTAAATATAAATGAAAAATAAAATATTAAACGTAAATACTTCATATTATTTATTATTCCCAGCTAAGGTTGTTACAACAGTTGAGGAGACATTATAAGAACGTAAATTGTGCGATCCTAATGATGTGAAATAAATATTCCCGTTTGCAAAATCAACACCGGCAGGTACAAACATAGATGCTGATGTGCCTGTGCCATCTGTATTTCCAAAGGTTCCTGTTCCAGCAACAGTGGTTAAGGTGCCTGAGGCAATATTAAATTTACGTATTGTATGATTTTGAGGAGCCGTGATATATAAATCAGTCCCATCAGTTGTAATTCCAGCAGATTTTTGTGGTAATGACGAAAGATAAACTGTTGTTTGTGGGCTAGGTGCTGATATATCAACACTGATAAGATCAGTTGTGGAAGACTGTTCATTTGCATCTAAGAAGTAAATTGTTGTGCCCACTCTTAAAATATCCAGTGCAAACATTGGATTAATATCAAATTGGAGATCATCAACAGAGTGTGGGGGCGACAAAGATATTCTTCGAATTGTGCGACTCAAATCACCAACATATAAATATGTGCCGTCATTAGCGATTGATGTTGGGAATGAAAATGTAGCAAATAAGCCAACGGAATTGTTCGTTGGTGTGTCACAGTCATAATTCACTCCTGCGATTAAAGTAACAGCTTGAGTAAGTGTATCGAGTTTACGAATGACACACGAGTTGTTTTCGACGATGTAAATATCCGTTCCAACAGCTGTCATGCCCATGGGGGTATCAAATCGCGCGGCTGAACCTATGCCATTTGTTGTTCCACTCACTGATGCGAGTCCTGCAACAGTTTCTACGGCTTGCGTGTTTATATTCATTCTGCGAATTGTGTGACTATCAGTATCTGATATATAGATGTATGAACCTAAAACTAACGGCTTCGATGGGTGATAAAATTTAGCAGTCGTGCTGACACCATCAGATGATCCAGACCAAGAAAGATTGCCAGAAAATAATTCAATTTTTGTGAATGCGTCTGACTTGTATTCATATGTTGCAGTTGTAATTGTTGTTGTTCCTGAGTTAATAAGAGAAATATTTGCAACGGTTGGACTTGATACACTGGGAACAGTGCATGTTAATTGTGTTGAGCTATTAACAACGACTGATCCGCATGGTGTAGATCCAATGTTTACGGTGGTATCTGTTTTAAAGCCTGCCCCTGTCATTGTTATCGTTGTGCCACCTAAAATGAATCCAGAGCTCGGGGTAACTGAATCTACGGATAAGCTTTTCGATGCGAATATTTCTTCAATGACGTTCATTCCTGGAATTGGATTGCACGAAACCATACAAGCCCATTGAAACAAAATCAGTACTTTGATGTAAAATTTTGACCCAGATTGGTGCGTTAGCATACTCTACTTATCGGAATGAACAGCCGAGTCTTGAATAAGTTTTAATCATTATGATCAAAATTAAACAAAAAATTTATATATAAATTTCTAAGTTTAAATAATTTATATTTTTGTATCGTAATAGAACAAAATGTAAATTAAGCTTGCCCCGCAAATGAGTCGTTATCTGCATCACCAGCAAGTTTTAAACCCTTCTTTTTCATTTTTTCAACTAAAGTTGTTCGATTGAGTCTTAATAAAATTGCGGCTTGATTTTTATTCCAGCCGGTTTTTTCAAGCGCTTTCATAATGAGTGCATTTTCAAATTGATCAACAGCATTGTTGAAATCTAATCCATTTTCAGGAATATCGATTGCTCCAGTTTCTGCATAACATGCGGCAGCTGATTTGTATTTGGCAGGTAAATCAAGAGGGCTCACTTCGCCGAAACCTTTTAATATACTTAAGCGCTCGACAAGGTTTTCAAGTTCGCGAATATTGCCTGGCCAAGAATAATTAATAAGGCATTGCAGGGCTTCACTTGTAAAACCTGAAATAATTTTTGCTTTATTTTTATTAAATTGATTTAGAAAATGATTTAAAAGTAGTGGGATGTCAGTTTTTCTTTCGCGCAAAGCTGGTATTTGAATTGGGATAACGTTTAATCTATAATACAAATCCTCACGAAACTTACCTTGTTCGACGGCTTTTTCTAAATCAACGTTTGTAGCTGCTATAACTCGAACATTCATGTTCACGGTTTTTGTAGAGCCAACAGGTTCAAATTTTTTTTCTTGAAGAGCACGTAGGATTTTAACTTGTAAACTGGGTTCAAGATCTCCAATTTCATCTAAAAATAAAGTACCTTCATCGGCTAACTCAAATCGTCCTGCCCGGTTTGCAATTGCACCAGTGAAGGCGCCTTTAATGTGGCCAAAGAGTTCGCTTTCTAATAATTCTGACGGAATAGCTCCGCAGTTAATAGCAATAAACGGACCTTTTGCACGTGGAGAGTTATAGTGTATTGCTCGAGCAATGAGCTCTTTGCCTGTGCCAGATTCACCAGTCACTAATACGGTGGATTCAGAAACAGCTACGCGCTCTACTAAGGATAAACATTGTTTTATGCTTTCGCTTTCACCGATAATTTGGTCAAATTTATATTTAGAAGTCAACTCTTGACGAAGTTGAAGATTTTCACTTTGAAGACTTTTGTGATCGAGCGCTTTATCTACTAAACTAATGAGTTCTTCTACATTAAATGGTTTTGTTAAAAAATGAAAAGCCCCTTGTTGAGTCGCTTTAATTGCAGAATCAATCGATGCAAAGCCTGTTAATATGATGACTTGAATGTCAGGATAAATATTTTTTAAATAGTTCATGAACTCAAGTCCATCACCATCCGGTAGATTCATATCAACAATGGCTAGATCAAATTTTTTATCTGGAGCACAAAAACCTTTAGCTTCTTCAATTTTATGAGCCGTTACAACGTTGTGACCTTTGCGATCAAGCAGGCGAAATAGTGCCGTTCTAAGAGTTGATTCATCATCCAAAATCAAGACTCGAGTTGTCTTCATGAACCTTCCTTCCGTGGTGGGTTCTGTAGTTAAAATTCGTTACTTATGTTATCATAATCTAATTTTTGACGGAGGTGTCAAAAAAACTTAAACTTATTATGTATTTCAGGACTTTAGCAGCAGAAGTGCTTCATCGAGGTCCTGTTTTAAAATTGTAATTTTAATAGCCACCCAAGAAGTGTTAGGTTCAGTGAGTTCGACTTGAAAACCCTGATCTATCAAGGACTTATGAATTATTAAAAAATAGATATTTTTTGTTTTTTGATCTGTAGACAAAGGGCCAACATTTGATTCGAAATTTAAATAAAAATTCATTTGGTCCTGGGTAATTTTAACCTCGATTAGACCAGGAAAATTATTTTTACCCATTCGAACACGTTTTAATCCTTCAGTAAAAAAATTAAAAATTAAATTAATAGAGTCTCTAAAGGCAGTTTTCGAAATAGATTTTTCAATTTTAATATCTTCAGTATGTTGAACGACTTTAATGTTTTCAATTCTGAATTGCAGTTCATTAAGTCGAACAGCTTCTTGGATAATTTCTGATAATGATTGCACAGTTTTTTCATTAAATACAGGTCGCCTTGAAAAAACGAGAAGGTTTTCAATAATAGTTTTCATTCGAAGAGCAGCGGTTGACATTTCTTTGAGATCATTTTGGAGGACATGATTTTTATCAAGTTCCATTTGTAAAATTTGAATATATGATATAATTCCGCCGAGTGGATTATTGAGTTCATGTGCAATTGAACTTGATACTAAACCAAGCTCTTTCATTTTAACAGTTTGAGTGAGGCGTTGTTCGAGGAGTTTTTCTTCAGTTACGTCTGAGTAAAAATGAAACCAATAAGAGTTTAAATCCTCAGAAATTCGGATTTTTTGTGATTGAACATTAAAAAATAATGATTCATGGTTACTTCCTTGTATGTTGAGTTGAAAACTTGCCCCTAATTGGCAACCGAAACAAGGTGAAGTTCGATTAAACATAGCTTCGAAACATTTGCGATGACTTGATGGAAATTTTTCAAAAGCTTTATTTGATTCTATAATCGTGTAATCTTTATTGACAATGAGTACTGGGTAAAATGTTGAGTTAAATGCTGTAGAAACTAATTTTTCAAGTTTTTGTTGTTCTTGAATGGAACGAAGTTTTGATATGATTGTATCAAGAACATCAGCGATATTTTGAAATATATCGTACTCAGTCTTTTTAAAAAATTCAACATTGCTAATGACAAAATAAATGTAAAAATTAGAAAACTTTTTTTTGATATAAAAGTTAAAGAATTCTTTTTTTAAATCACTTTCGATAGCTGCCGTTAAGCTTTCAGGAACGATTCTAATCCAAGTTGCAGACGTGGATTTTGGTAATAATTCATTTAAGACTGTTTCAATTCTTGATATTTCAGTTTCAGCAGAAATCGAAAATAGAATTTTAATTAAAGAGTCATTACGATTTTTAGAGTCTAAAATAAGTTGTTTTTGTATTACAAGCTCTTCATTGGTGTATTGAATTTTATGAAGAAGATCTTTTTTGATTTGTTCATCTATAATTTGTTGTTGAAAAGCTATATTTTGAATATCGCGCGTTTGATTAAGAGTATCAATTTGATTAAGCGTGCTTTCGACAGTTAAAAGATCGAAGTTATTGATATCAATAACTTCGACGGGTGTAAGTGCATTGTAGTGCTCTGTTTTTATATTATCTTCATGATGATCATAAAGTAGAATTGTTTTTTGAGGGTGAGTATTTAAATTTAAGTTAATATAGTCATTCAGCAAATTTTTTTCAATAATAAGTAAATCAAATGAGTAGATTGAAGAAGAGGCGGAGATATTATTTAAATTTAAAGCTAAGCCATTTTGTTCATAAGTTTCAAAAATTTGATTTAATTTTAAATCAAATTTTTGGTTGATAAGATATCCAATGCGAAACTCTAAAGTTTGCATGTTGTAATAAGTTCCCGATGGTGTTTTATGTGAAAATGAGGGGTTAATGTTGGTTTACTAAGATCGTTTATGGAACCACGGTCTTCGCCAAATTCGAAATAACAAGCCCACGCACCAATCTGACGTGCGTCTTTAATTTCAGAAGAAAGCGAGTTGCCAATACAAAGTAAATTTTCAGCATGAATATTATCTTCAAGCATTATTTTTTTAAAAGCGTCATATTTTTTTTCGTTTTTTAAACTGTTAACAACAAAAATTTTTTTAAAATAACTTCTGATGCCAAGAGCATTAATTTTAGACTCTTGTGCGTCGAGCAAGCCTGCGGTCACTATGTGTAGAGTGTATTTTTTTGATAAAATTTTAATATTTTCGAGGGCATGATCTAATAATGGTAAGTGTGAGGGTATATGAGGGTGATAAAACGCTTGAATCGCTAAGTCCAATTTGCTTGAGGTTAAATCAGTTCCATATTTTTCTACGAGATGCTTAAAAACTTCTTTATGACTTGTTGTTTTAATCATATTTGTTCTAATTTTTTCACATTCTTCAAGGTTTAGTCGAAGTCCAGCTTGAATAAGAATGTTAAACGCATGTTCAGAGGCCCTCGGGACCAAAATGCCAGTTGTATCCAATAGTGTATCATCAAGATCAAAAGCAATAGATTTAATTTTCATACCTTACTGAGTGTGCCGCCAAAGTCACAATTTGCCTAGTTCTAAAAAAAAATCGGCTGACGAATAGCATTGAAGTTGGTTAAATATGGCTATGACTAAAACAACTGCAATTATACTCGCTGGTGGGCAAGGAACTCGAATGAAGTCTCCTTTGCCAAAAGTTTTACATCCTGTTTCTGGGCAACCAATGATTGCCAGAATTATCGCTCAATGCATGAAGGCTGAAATTGAGGAGATTCGTGTGGTTGTTGGCCATGGTCAAGGTCTTGTAAAATCTGTAATAGAGCCTTTGGGAGTCAGTACGTATGTTCAAGAAAAACAACTTGGAACAGGAGATGCTGTTAAATCTGCTCGTATAGATACTCTAGATGGTTATATTGTTATTTTAAATGGAGATCATCCGTTAATTACATCTGAGGATATTAAAAGTTTTTTAAATGATTTCAAAGAACTTAAATTAGATTTAGCGGTTATATCAGTTGAGTTAGACGCACCAAAAGAGTTTGGACGCATTGTAAGACAGTCTGGTCAGCTGAAGGCTATTGTTGAAGCTAAAGATGCATCGAGTGAGACACTTAAAATTAAAGAAGTAAATACTGGTATTTATGTTGTAAAGGCAGAAGTTTTGAAAAAGTATTTGCCTAAAATTAAAAATAATAATTCTAAGGGTGAGTATTATTTAACAGATTTGATCTCTATTGCTCTTGATGAAAAATGCGCTGTAAATTCGATTTTAACAAAAAATAAAAATGTTTCTCATGGAGTAAATAACCAAATCGAGCTGGCGGAAGCTACAAAGTATGTTTACGTGCAAAAATGTGAACAGTTGATGAATAATGGCGTGATTATTTTAGATCCGGCATCAACTTATATTGAAGAGTCAGTTAACGTAGGTGCGGGTAGTGTGATTTATCCAAATGTTTTTTTACGTGGTAAAACTGCTATTGGTCCATTTTCTGTTTTAGAGTCGAATGTATTTATATCTGATTCTGTTTTGCATGATGGTGTTCAAGTTAAAGCTGGGACTTATATCGAACAATCAGTTATTCATTCGCAAGCTAAACTGGGGCCCTATGCGCGAATTCGTCCAGATACGGTGATCGGTGAGCAGGCGCAAATAGGTAATTTTGTTGAACTGAAAAAGGTTAATTTTGGCGCAAAATCAAAAGCTGCACACTTATCTTATTTAGGTGATGCTGATGTCGGTGCTGAAGTTAATATTGGATGCGGTACAATTACTTGTAATTATGCTGCAGATAAAAAGAAGTATAAAACAATTATTAAGGATCGTGTGTTTGTTGGCAGTGATACTCAACTGGTTGCTCCAGTTGAGATTGGTGCTGATTCTATTATTGCATCTGGAACAACAGTAACGAAAAATGTTCCTGAGGGAGCTTTAGCTATAGCGAGAACACCTCAGGTCAATAAAGAAAATTACGCAAAAAAATTTAAAAAATAATATTTGTATTAAGATAGGATTTGATATGTGTGGAATCGTTGGTTACTTAGGTTTTAAAGAACCAAAAAATATTATCATTGATGGTTTAAAAAAGCTTGAATATCGTGGTTATGACAGTGCAGGTATTGCTGTTTTACATAACGGATTAACTAAACGAATTCGAGCACAAGGTAAACTCAAGGCTTTGGAGGATAAAGTAGCACATGAAGTTTTTAATGGGCACTTAGGCATTGGTCATACTCGTTGGGCTACTCATGGCGCTCCAGTTGAAAAAAATGCGCATCCACACCAGGCTGGTGAAATTAGTTTGGTCCACAATGGAATTATAGAAAACTACTTGGAAATTAAAGAAGAGCTTTTAAAACGTGGTGCTGAAATTAAATCTGATACAGATTCTGAGCTTGTTGCACATTTGATTTGGGAAGATATTCAGAAAACACAAAATTTATTACAATCAGTTAAAAATACTTTAAGTAAAATAGTGGGTGCTTTTTCAATTTTAGTGATGTGGGAAAAATCTCCAAATGAACTGATTGCTTTTAAAGATGGTCCGCCTTTAATTGTAGGATTAGGTGAAGAAAATGGACGAAATGAGTTTTTTATTGTGAGCGATGTGCAAGCGGCCTTAGTTCATACAAAACGATTTGTTTATTTAGACGATCGAGAAATTGTACACATTAAAGATCAAAATATTCAGTATCTCAGTGCTCAAGGTGATGTTTTAAAAAAAGAAATTGTTACTTTAGATTGGTCGACAGATTTAGTTGAAAAAATGGGTTATAAGCATTTTATGCTGAAAGAAATTTACGAACAACCTCGTTCTGTAGCTCAGGCGATCGCGCCGTACATAGATACAGACACACATTCTATTAGGCTAAACAATAATGGTTTTGAAACAACTGAAGTTTATAAAAAAATTCAACGCGTGTTTTTTATTGCATGTGGCACAAGTAATTACGCAGCCATGGTTGGAAAATATCTTATTGAACAAATAGCTAAAGTTCCTGTAGAAACCGACGTGGCAAGTGAGTTTAGATATCGTAAACCTGTTATTCCTGATAACACTCTAGTTGTAACGATATCACAAAGTGGTGAAACTGCTGATACGTTGGCTGCAATTCGCTTAGCTAAAGAACAAGGTGCATTAACTCTTTCAATTACTAATGTGACTTTATCTTCAATTGATCGAGAAGCTTTAGGTCACATGTATATGAACACTGGAGTAGAAATTGGTGTGGCGAGTACAAAAGCTTTTACAAGTACTTTAGCACTTCTCAACATTTTATCAGTTCAAATTGCTAAATCACGTGGGGTCATTTCTCCAGTCAGTGAGAAGCAAATAGTTCAGAGTTTATTAGCGGTTCCAAGCCAAATTGAAACTGTTTTGGCATATGATAAATACTTTAATGAAGCTGCAAGTAAACTACAGGAGTTTAAAGGATTTTTATATTTAGGTCGGGGTGTGAGTTATCCAATTGCATTAGAAGGTGCATTAAAATTAAAAGAACTCGCCTATTTACATGCTGAAGGGTATGCCGCTGGAGAGATGAAACACGGTCCTTTGGCATTGATTGATTCTAAAATGGCAATAGTCGTAGTAGCGCCTAGTGATGATTTAATTGATAAGACTATAAGTAATTTACAAGAAGCAAAAGCTCGCGGTGGTAAAATTATTTCGATTGGAACTGGTGAAAATAAATCATTAAAATCGATGAGTGAATTTTACTTGTCGTTACCAAATTCATTATGGACAACAAATCCAATTGTATCAGTCGTACCATTACAGTTAATGGCCTATCATTTAGCTGAGCATTTAGGGTATGATGTTGATCAGCCTAGAAATCTCGCGAAGTCTGTAACTGTTGAGTAAACATGTTATTTAAAGCCTCGTGGTACATTAAGACGCCCTCGATAAAATCGATGGTCTCTTCACCACGGGCTAATCCAAATTGAAATGTTTCTAGGTTTTCAGGATTTGATTTTTCTGGCAGAAGTTCTTTTAGATTTTTCCAGCGATAAGCATCAATTGCACTTTCTTTGGCTAAACGATGAAGATCTCTTAAGTTAGCCCAACCAATATTATAAGCGGCGAGGGCTTGTATCCATCGCTCAAACTTTGTGAGTTTGTTAGGTGTTTTGTCATATAAATATTTTAAGTAATATGATCCACCTTGAATACTTTGAATAGGATCTTCACGATCTTCGATACCAAGGTGTTCTGCTGTTTTCGAAGTAATTTGCATAAAACCTTTAACACCCGTATAACTTTTGGCTTCTGTTTCCCATTTTGATTCTTGATATGCTACAGCTGCAATTAATGTCCATGGAATTTGGTACTTTTGAGCGTAATCGATAAAATAGTTACGCCATTGAGGCAATTTGCTAAGAACATCCTTTTTAAAATTTTTGTATTCAATAAGTGACATTTTAAAATTTGGTGCATCGAACTGATCTTTGTATCGTATCATTTTATTTTCGCGGATTAACTTTTGAAACCAGATGTGAACTAATTTATTTAATTCGGCATGATTTTTTCTAACAAACCAAGCAAAAGGATAAAGTTCTGATGAAGTCCAAATTTTTAAATACTTTTTTTGCTGTACTTTTGCAAAATTAAAATTTTGAGATTCTGAGATAAAACATGAATTTTTATTTTGAAACGATTCATTAAGTATTTGATCAAAAGTAAGATCGGACACAGTTGTTTTGTCGGTAAAATTTTGATCAAAATCAGCGAGTTCGGTTTTTACAAATTCAAACTGTTTAGGTATCAAAATTTGAGAGATGTTTTGATTTCGACAAAATAATGACAATTTTAAATCTTCGTATGATGGGCTGCTGAGTGCACTTAAATTTGAATGTCGAATTGATGTTTTGGCAAGGGCGATATCAAGCTTTTGATTTTTAAAATCTGCGATTAATTTATCGTATGAACTGTAGTTAATAATAGTCGTGTTTAGATTATAATCAGAGGCAAAAGATCGAATGAGTGTTTCTTCTAATGTACGGCCAGATCTGTTTTTATATAGACCAATTCTAATTGGTGTGATTGCAATAAAAGAAGAGGCCTTTGTCTCATCTAAATAAATACCGTGACAGCCATTTGTTAAGAAAATAACAAATGCTGAAAATATGACCATTACAATAAAACCGATCGACCTTGTTTTCATGGAAGTGAACAGATAGATCAAACAACCCATTAAGGTCACTCATAAAAATTGCTTAAAAAAAATAGCTCAAAACATATGCACCCATGGCCTTTATATAATAGTAGAGACATTTTTCGGATGCATCGTGCAAAAATTTCTTTCTGGAATCATTGATCGACTCGAGACACAATAGGGGGGAGGGGTGTTTATGTTAGGCTGGATCGAAGTTATTGCTGGTTCTATGTATAGCGGAAAAACGGAAGAGTTGATTAAAAGAGTTCGTAGATCTGAATTTGCAAAAATGAAAACTCAAGTTTTTAAACCGATACTTGATAATAGATACCACGAAGTGAATGTGTCCTCTCATGATCATACTCAAATCAAAGCTGTTCCTTTAAAATCAATTCATGAAATTTGGGATTTTCTCAACGATGAAACTCAAGTTGTTGGAATTGATGAGGGGCAGTTTTTTACTCAGGATTTAGTACAAATTTGTCGTGATCTTTCAGCTCGTGGATTGCGAGTTATTGTTGCGGGATTAGATATGGACTGGAAAGGTCAGCCTTTTGAACCTATTCCAACATTGATGGCTATTGCTGAAGATGTTTCTAAACCTCGAGCAATTTGCACAGTTTGCGGACAGCTTGCTACATATACACAAAAGTTAAAAGGCACAGAATCGCAAATTGAAATCGGTGCACAAAATAATTATGAGGCAAGGTGCCGTCAACACTTTAGTCCCGAGATTTTATTTAACCAAACCGAAAATATTTTGAACCCGGGCACTATTGGATCTGACATTGGACTTGTTTAACATAAAAGTACTTTAAACATATCAATGTTGTTCTAGAATAAATTCATATAAAAATGAAGTTCATTTTTGAAGGGAATTTATTTATGAATAAAAAACAATTGTTACTAGCAGGGGTATCGCTAGTATTAGGTGCTGGATTAATTTCATGTGTTTCGACACAAAAAAATTCAGACCGTCAAGTTGCGGGATTATTTGATAGTATTCGAGAAATTGTACAAAAAAACCGTGAAAATTACGCAGAAATTTTTGGAGATAAGGCGAGAGCGCGTGAACTAAAAACATCGGATGTTGTTAAATATGCATCGAGTTCAAATATTTCATTAAAAGAGGCTAAATTATTAACTGATAATGACGCTGCATTTGAAGCTAAGTTAAAAACAATTCAATCAGCAGAACGTGAATTACGTTTAACTTATTTTATTTATGCTAATGACGACTCATCATCAATTTTAACTCAGGAAATTATCAAAAAAGCAAGATCTGGTGTAAAGGTTAAGCTTCTAGTTGATTTTATAACTAACTATAAAAATATCGATCTCTTTAAGTTCATGGTTAAAGAGGGCGGTTCAAATATGGATATTCGATTTTATAATTTTCCATCTGAAAGAATTCAAGCAGATGCACGTTATATGACGATGCCATGTCCACAAGGAGTTAAGCCAGAAAGTGATTCGTGTAAAAATCACAAGTTGGAGACGTTGAAAAGTTTAACATCAAATGAGGCTACATTTTTTTCTAAATTATTTTTAGCAGGTTTATATGGTAAAAATCCAGTGGCCTTGCAAATTGCGTTAGGGATGGGTGCACAAATTGATCCAGCTAGTTTTAGCTCAGGTAAAAAAATGTCTGAGGATGAGCAAGCTAAGTTAATTCAGTTTTTTAAAATGTATTTTCAAGCAAAAGTTCAAAAAGATATAGGTGCTCGGATATCATTAATGATTGCGATGAATATGTATGGAGATGATTTAAATCCTCTAGTTAATCAAATAACTGGCCGGTTACCTGCTATTGATGAAAGTGCAACTGATGGTCGACAAACTTCTCACGCTCAAGAGTGGGACCATTTTTCAGATTATACACATCACAAACTTGTATTGGCTGATAAAAATAATTTTGTTTTAGGTGGACGTAATATCGAAGATTCATATCATATGAAATATCGCGTACCTGCTAAAAATGAAGATGGAGCGGTCGATTCAGAAGCTCATGCAGGGAAATATATTTTTATGGACACTGATTTTTTCGGTGTAGCTAAAGAGGGTCAAGCTGCTGATATGGCAAATAGTTTTGACAAAACTTTTAATTTTACTGAAATGGTTGCGCCTTTATCTAAAGTAGAGCAAATCATACCGAATGACTTAATTATGAATACTGAAGCTTTGTACGAAGCTCAGCAAAAATGCACAGCGCTAATCAAAAACGGTCAATTAGATTTTATCAAATCTGATATTTGTGTTGAGGAAAATTTAAAAAATAATTTAAAATATCAAAGCTCAACTCGACGTATTGTAGCGTTTAAAAAAGATTTTACAGATTCGTATAATAGATATCGTAATGAATATGTCAAAAAAGATGTAAAGCAAATGAGTCTTTCAGCAAGCGATTTACAAAATGCTGAAATTTATTATTTAGAAAACACTTCGTTTAACATAAAAAACGGAAATGCGAAAAAACTAGATCGTAAAGTTGGCGCACGTATTGGTGCCGAAGAAACATTTAATAAAAATATACATAAAATTTGGTATAAAAGTTTAGAAAATGCTTGCTATGTTAGTCAGGTTAAAAAGCAAGATGTTCGTATCGTGTTTCATTCAGCCTATTTGTTTTTACCGTCTGGTTTAGTTCATAAAATTACTAAAATGATGAATGGTGATTACGGTGATTGTTCAAAAGTATATATTACGTTTTTAACAAATTCGATCGAAACGACCGATCTGAATGTGGTTAATGTATTTGCTCGCTATCAGTTAGTTCAAATGTTTAAGCACTATAAAGCTCTTTTAACTGAAGCATCAACTTTCAGAAGATGGATTCCGAAAATTGATTATTATGAGTATAAAGCATCGTCTTTAGGTGCAGGGGTATCACTCCACACAAAAGTGTCTTTATTTGGTCATGATATTATGATCGGATCTGCCAACGCAGATATTCGCTCATACGCTATGGACACGAATAATGCTCTATTTATTCGAAATGCTTCAAAGTTTACAGCTGAATATGCAAAAAATATTGATCGAATAATCTCTGATAGAAACATGACCCAACCTATGGATGATATATTTGCAAATATGTCAGAGGAGGGTATTAAACTTGAAAACCAATATATATTGGGTGCTATGATTTGTCGTTGGGATAAGAAAGCAACTAATTGTCCTGCGCAAAAAGGCGCTCAAATAAATGCTTATGACATAAAATCAGAAAGATTTAATTCAAGCCGAATTAAAGATATTTTAACGACTCTTGATAAAGTTGGTGCAGATATTACATATAAAACACGAAGTTTATTAAATTTCCGTGGTGAGTTTGATATGGTTGAGACATATCAACATAAAACTGCGGGTGATATTGAAGTGCAGTTAAATGATCTTTCAAACCAATTCGATGATTTTTATAAAGTTTTATAACCAATAATATTTATCTCATTGTTTGGGCCCAAGATGTTAAAGCTTCTTGGGCCTTTTTTATTTGTAAGGTTTTTTTAAGTTTTTTATCACGTCGAAGTAGTTTTTGAGTTTCTTCATCAAGCTCTTCAGTTTTAAGTGGTGGCATAAGGCCAAAATTAATATTAGTCGGTTGAAAATTTTGGATACGATAACTATCTGTAATAGCATTGAGTAGTGCACCCATTGCTGATTCGCGTGGCGGTGGACTAAATGTTTGGTTTGATAATTTTTGATGTAAAAAATTTGCGACAAGTAATCCAATGCAGGTTGATTCGAAATAGCCTTCAACACCTGTAATTTGTCCTGCAAAAAATAAATAAGGATCATGCTTGCTTGATAAATCGTGATTTAAGCGTTGAGGTGAGTTGATATACATATTGCGATGAATACTCCCCAATTTTAAAAACTCTGCGTTTTCTAATCCAGGTATCATGCGAAAAACACGAGTTTGTTCTCCATAAGTCATGCGAGTTTGAAAACCCACAATATTGTAAGCAGTACCCTCTTTGTTATCTTGACGTAATTGAACAACTGCATAAGGGTAGCGGCCGGTTTTTGGATCATCAAGTCCAACGGGTTTCATTGGTCCAAAGCGGAGTGTTTGAGGGCCGCGCTCAACCATAACTTCAATAGGCATACAGCCTTCAAAAAAATTTGTTGTTTCAAAATGTTTGGGCTCAATTTTTTTTGCATTGGCAATTTCAGTGATAAATGCATTGTATTGGTCTTTATTGAGTGGACAATTATAATAATCATCAGTGCCTTTGCCATAGCGATCTGCTTTCCAAGCAATTTCAGTATTAATTGAGTCAGCATCTATAATGGGAGCAATGGCATCAAAAAAATATAAAAATTCATTGCCAAAATGTTTTTGCAAACTTTTGGCAAGATCATCGTCGGTCAGTGGGCCAGTTGCAATAACTGTAGGTCTTGGAATTTGATCAAGTGAAGTTACAATTTCGTTTTTGATTTTTATGCGTGGATGATTTTTAATTTCATTTGTAATGTTTTGCGCAAATAGTTCGCGATCGATCCCAAGAGCTTGGCCTGCCGGAACTGAGGCTGACTTTGCTTGTTTTAGGATAAACGAGTTGAGCTTTTCAGCCTCCCATTTTAATTGTCCCGGTGCTGAAATTTCTCCCATGCTTCCGAATGAGTTCGAACAAACAAGCTCGGCAAATTGATCGGTTTTATGGGCCGGTGTTTGTTTAATGCCTCTCATTTCGTAAAGATTGACGGTATAGCCCAGCGAAGCTAATTGAAGCGCGCATTCACTGCCTGCTAATCCAGCACCAACAACAGAAATTTCTTGAGTTTGCATGGTTTTTCCTTACGCTTTATGACTTAAAAAGCAGTTAAATTCGTTTAGATAGTTAAACCTGATTGATGAATAGACTTTCTGTTCGCAAAAATCAAGGAGATAGGCTAAGTATAGGTATTCATGGCGAAGCAAGATCATAAATCAAAATTCAACAGTGGAGCTGAGGTTTTACAAAACTTATTTTCAGATAAGCAAGGCCCAGTTGCTGATCAGTTTTTACGATGGAAATTGTGGATGAATTGGCAGGAAATAGTTGGTCCGACAACAGCTCAGTGCTGCGAGCCTGTTTCGTTTCATCAAGGCGTGTTGTGGTTATGGGTTAAAAATTCAACATGGATGACACAATTGAATTTTATGTCTGAAACAATTAAAAATACAATTAATCAGAAATTTTCTCAGAATATGGTCAAAGAAATTCGTTTAACTATGGATCGAAAAAATGTTCCACACCAAAACGATGAAGATTTTAAAAATAAGTTAAATCAATTTTTTAAAAAATAAAGAGGTTATATGGCAACATCAACACTTATTGAATGGAATAATGGTAAAATAACAGATACAAATCCTTGTGGTTTAAATGGCGTTGATTTTATTGAATATTCGGGATCAGATGCAAAGTATTTTGAAAACTTATTTCAACAAATGGGATTTAGCGAGCTTGCACAAATTCCTAATAAAAAAATAAAATTATATCGTCAGGGTGATATTAACTTTATTTTAAACACCGAGCCTGGCACGTTTGCAGCAAACTTTGCGCAAACACATGGACCATCAGCTGCGGCAACTGGTTTTCGTGTAGGAGATGCAACAAAAGCTTTTGAGGTTGCAGTTGCGCGCGGGGCAAGAGCGTATGACGGAAATGAAAATTCGCGCGGTGCTACTCCATTTTTAGCAATTTATGGCATTGGCGATTCACTTGTCTATTTTATCGATGAAAAAAATCACAATCAGCTGTATTCACAAATTTTTGGACTCAAAGATAACTCAGTTCGTCCGATGGGTGTTGGTTTAAAAATTATTGATCATTTTACAAATAACGTACCTGTTGGAGAAATGCAAAAGTGGTGTGATTTTTACGAAAAAGTTTTTAACTTTCGTGAGGCTCGTTATTTTGATATTAAAGGAAAATCAACAGGACTTATTTCTAAAGTGATGCGTTCACCATGTTCAAAATTTTCTGTGCCGATTAACGAGCCATCAGATCCGAAGTCACAAATTCAAGAGTATTTAGATGATTATAAAGGATCAGGTATTCAGCATATTGCTATGATCACTGACGAAATTATTCCAACACTTGAAACTTTAAAAAAGAATCAATTGATGTTTTTAAATGCACCACCACATACGTATTATACCCAATTAAAAGATAGATTGCCTCAAGTCAGTGAAGATGTTGCACGTTTAGAAAAAAACGCCATTTTAGTTGATGGTGACCACGATGGGTATTTGTTGCAAATTTTTACAAAAAATGTGATCGGCCCCATTTTTTATGAAGTTATTCAGCGTAAAGGTCATGATGGGTTTGGCAATGGAAATTTTCAGGCTTTATTCGACGCGATCGAAGCTGATCAAAAAGCCCGTGGTTATTTATAATTTTTTAAATCGAAGTAGGTAGTTATATGCATCAATATTCACAAGGTAAAAACCATACGCAAGGTCACAAGGGAATTCCTGATGGCTTGTATGAAGAGGAGCAGGGTCGTAAAGGATTTTTTGGACCTGTTTCGCACTTACTTAAAGATAAGCCACCAACTCGTTGGACAAACATCGATGGGCCATTAAAACCACACTTATATGATCTTGTACCATCACAATATCAAAATGGTGTTTGGCACAGGCTACTTTTTAATTCTGATGTTGCGATTTATTCACAGTGGAATAAAAAAACTGCTCTTGCGACTGATCAAAAAAATCAAGTTTCATCATTGAGAAACGTCGAAGGAGAAACTCTTTATTTTGTACACAGTGGATCGGGTTCAGTTTTAACTGAGTATGGTTTATTAAAATTCAAAACGGGCAGTTATATACATTTACCTAAATCACTTCACCATACAATTATATTTAAAGAAGACACTCAGTTTATTATTATTGAGTCGGCTTCTGGTTTATATCGCGAACCAGATCGTGGAATGGTTGGCCGTAATGCATTTTATGATTTGGCATCATTAGGTAAACCTAATTTAGAAGAGCAACATCAATTTAAAAGAGAACATAAAATCGAATCGCTCGAAATTCACGTTCGTAGATTTGGAACTACAACGAAGTTTTTTTATGATGAATGTGTGTATGATACTGTTGCATGGAAGGGCGATTATTTTCCTTTTACATTACATATTGATGACATGATGCCGATGATGTCACATCGTGTTCACTTACCACCTTCAGCACACACTACTTTTGCTGCAAATGGTTTTGTTGTTTGTACTTTTTTACCACGTCTTATTGAAACAGATAAAGACGCTTTAAAAGTTCCATTTTTTCACCAAAACATCGATTATGACGAAGTCCTATTTTATCATGCCGGTAACTTTTTCAGTCGTGATAATTTACACTCAAATATGATTTCATTTCATCCTGCGGGATTTCCTCATGGACCTCACCCTAAGGCTTTTGCAAATCAAGGGAGTAAAACATTTACTGACGAAGTTGCTGTGATGATTGATACCGTAAAACCACTTCAAGTTGATTCATTTATAGAAAAAACAGAAGTTCATTCTTACTGGCAATCTTGGATGAAAAAATAAGTTCGAATTTATGGATCGACTGAATCAAGGGGACCCAAAAATTTTTCAACATGTTTAACAACTTCAGGTAAGTGTCGCGCTGGGTAAATATCTGCACCAGTTCGTGTTGTGGGCTCGTAGCTGTATTTTGATATAAATGTTTCGCCTGATTCTGTTTTTTCAAAATCTAAATAAATAAGTGCTGATGATTTTCGTTCAATATTTTTTTGATAAGCTACAAAATTACCAAGCGAATATGCAATAAATGTTTCACGATTATCTTTTGTTACATATTTTTCCACAGGCTGTAACACATGCGGATGTGACCCAATAACAGCAATTGCACCGGCTTCCGCCAATTCATAGGATAATTGAATTTGTTTCTGATTCGGTTCATGTTTATACTCTTGTCCCCAATGTGGCAAAACAATGATAGCATCAATTGTTTTATCAGACTTTAAATTTTTAATAATATTTAATAGTTCATTTTTTTGATCGAAGCATAAAAGGATCTGTGATTTTTTGTCTTTAAAGCCATTCAGAGCTTCAGAACAGGATATCCACGCGATGTTAAAATTTTTAATTTTTGTTGTCGTATAGAATTGTGATGTTGAACCAGCTTTGCGAGTACCAACAAAAGTCAGATTTTTTTCTACGAGTGCGTCGATAGTTTTATCAACACCAATCGATCCACGATCAAATGTATGGTTATTTGCTGTTGAAACAATATCTACACCTGTTTTAATTAGTGCATCGATTAATTTTGGATGGTAATTAAATAAAAAATTTGTTCCAGAATAAACATCTAAATCATATGTAAATCCGACATCACCACGATCTTTTAATTTGCGATCAATGCCCATAGCTACTGCACCCTCGAGATTAAGATAAGAAAAATCGGCTTTTTCAAAAAGTGGAATTGTCTTTTTCCATAAAATTGAAAAATCTTGATTTTTATCTTTCATTATTTTTAAGTACAAATCGTTATGAATAATAAGATCACCTGTAAAAGATATTTTGATTGATTCCGCTGTCTGATTAATTGATCGAGTTTTGTGCTGACTTTTAAATGTGATTTTTTCACTTTTTTTAGAAAAAACCTGTAAAGAATTTGTTAATATAAATAAAATAATAATTTTTTTCATATTGGTTTATCGGTTAATTTTAATACAGTCTACTCTGGTCAATAGTCTAGTTTATTAACTTACAACTCATGTTAGAATTATACATATGAATGAAGATAGTTCCAGAAAAACATTAAAATCAGAGTGGTCATTATTAGTTGAAAGTTTTATAGATGATTCTGAATTAGACGTTAAAAAGAAAAAATTAAAATTAAAAGGGTTATCACTCGATTTCGTTGTCGATCAAATTAAAGATTTAAGTGCACTTAAAAAAAGTCTTTATCAAAAAATAGAAAAAATAAAAGAACAGATTGAATCATCTCAGATCATTTTAGAAAATTTAGAACTTGTTGGTTCAGATACAACTGAAATAATTTTACAAATTGATCAATTACACGTCGAGGGTGAGAAGTTATCAGCAGACCTTTTGCGTTTAGATCAAAAATTAAAAAAAATGCGTTCTCTAGAAGATCAATTTTGAGTTTTATTTTTTTCTTTTTCTTGATAAATTTTGAGTTCTTGTAATTTTCTGATGCTTTGTTGCAGAACAATTTCTAAGGCTCTGAATTCTTTTGCAGAGGGTGTGTTTTGAAGAAGCATTCGTCTCAGGACTGTATAAACATTCATTTTCTTTTTTGATAAATTAAAACCCATTTCTAGTAGCCATTTTTCGAGTGTACGATCGGGAAATATAAATTCTGATTTTTTTTGTTGAGCTTTTGGTTTTTGTTGGCCTTCAAGGCGAGTTTTTTGACCACCTAAAGTTTGACGAATAATAAACATCGCAAGAAGTGTGGCTTGTGCTAAATTTAAACTGGTATTTTCACCGTAAATCGGTATTGAACAGCAAAAATTTGCGAATTTAATGTCTTCAGCACTTAGACCCCAGTCCTCTGGTCCAAATATAACGTGTATTACAAATGGATTTTCAGATTGTTTTTTTATTTCAGCATTTGTTTCCAAGAAATACTTTAATGTCGTTTCTAGGTCTTGAACTTGTCGACCACGACCATCGCGAGCTGTTGTTGCAATTTTTAAACTGTGAGGTTCGTTTGCCAAAAACTCATCCCAATTTGCGTAAACAATTCTATTTTGTAAACCTTGTTGCCCAGTGGCTGCGGCTTTTTGTGCCTCAATTGTTAATTCACACTGTGGGGCTATTAAAATAAGTTGCGAGATGCCCATATTAGCCATAGCTCTTGATGTTGAGCCAATATTTCGCTCATAAATAGATCGAACTAATACAATTCTGATATCAAGTTGACGCATAAGCAAGTCGCACACCATCTTCTATAATTGAGCTCAATTTTTCATTCTCACTTTTAATTAAATCAAGTTGATTTTTAAGTTTATTTTGTATTTCGTTTGAGGCGTTGAGCTTGATTGCTATTTCCAAGAGCTCTAAAATGACTAACCAGTGTTGACCAGCTTTGTTTAATGAGTCACGCAACAACTGATTAAAATCAAGAATTGTCATTGTTTTATTATTTCTGAAATCACGTATATTTTGAAAAACTTGAAATATAATTTTTTGATCTCGTGAATAAAAAGGTAATGGAACTTGTACGGCAACAAAGTCATCAGTTTCACCAAACTGATCACGATCCGCAGGGCCACCAAAAACAGATGTTACATTTTTTCCTGTTACAAGATCAAAAGTTCCCCAATCCGGATGAAATAAAATTTCATTTTTATAAGTTACTGTTGCGTGTTCAAAAGATAAAATTTCAGCTTGCGGATGGCTTGGGTGCTTAAATGTTTTAGTTAAAACTCCTTGAACGGTTATTCCTGAGCTATAGTTGAGAACAATAGGTTGACCAATATTGAGAGCTGGATGTGCAGTAAATTCTCCAATTGGAGTACTGTAACCAGTTTTATGATAATTTTTGTCGTGACCATTAATTTGTTTATTATGAATACTTATTTGAGTTGGGCCTGCAAATTTTAAATATATCGCTTCGCCTTGGGAGTTTTTTAAATATTCGGTTAATAGACCACTTATTTGAAAATGGGTATCAAGCTCTACAGTATTGACCGACTTTGCAAGTATGGCTTTATCAAGTGCTTGAGTGCCACCTGTTTTAAAAGCCATTTTGTTAGCCATTTCATGCAATACACTCACTAATGTTTTAAAGTCAGGAGTAACAAATAATTGAGGTTGTGGTTCTGTGATGTCATACGTTTGTTTTATACAATCAACTGATAATGGAATTTTTTTTACTTTTTCTGATAAGCACCATTTAGATTCTCCAACTGAAGAAAGTAATCCAGCACCAAATATTTTAGGATTTTCTAAATCACCAACTAATCCATATTCAGCAGTCCACCAGTTCATTCTAGATAATTCTGTTGCTTCTGAGGTATGTGTAGAGGCTTTGATTGTGCTATTTAGTTTTTGCTCCACATGGATAATCATTTCGGGGGTTGATTGCGGATTTTCTTTGATATCTGAGAGTTCGCGAATAGCCTCGTACAAATCAAGATCTTCTTTGCTTATAATCGCTTTTTTAGCAATTTGTGCATATTCTTTTAAGTAGGCAGCATATTCTGGATCAATAATAATTGGAGCGTGTCCTGCAGCTTCGTGCACAATATCTGGAGCGGGTGTATAGAGTAAGTGATTAATACTACGCATATCAGAAGCAATTGGTAAGATAGAAAGTGATTGTAACTCCATAAATGCTGCCGGTGGTATGAATCCGCTGACTGGCATTGCTTTCCAGCCAAATTGTTCTAGTTTTTTACTCATTTCATCAATGTGAGGAATTTCCTCTTCAGAAATGCCAGTTTTTTCAAGTCCATCAAGATAACAGGAGTGTGCATTTTTTGATAAAAAACTTTTAAGTTGTCTTAAAATATATCTCCATGTGGCTTGATCTAGTGGCGTGTATCGAGAGTAATTTTGCTCTACTCGGTATTTTTGCAAATGCTGTGGTAGTGTAAACATATTATAACCACGGGTCCTGTTTTGATAGATGATTTGCTACATAGTCTTCGATTGCTTTTTCTAGTGGCCACTCTGGTTTTGACATTCCGGCATCAGACCATTTTTTCATATTAGCAAGAGTATAATATTGATATTGATTTTTAATATCATCAGGAATTTCTAGCCAATCAATGACCATTTTTTTATTTACAGCTTTAAATAATGCTTCAGCCATATTTAGCCAGGTTCGAGTTTCGCCAAAACCCATGTTGTAAATTCCATTGGCAGGTTTATTTGTCATAATTTCCATCATCCAGCGAACAACATCTTTTATATAAACAAAATCGCGAACTTGTTCGCCATCTTTGTACTGTTGATTATAGGATTTAAATAAACCTAAAGAGTCATTATTTTTTAAATGATTATATGACTTGAACGCAACGCTTGCCATTGCTCCTTTTTCATATTCGTTTGGTCCAAAAACATTAAAAAACTTGAGTCCATACCAATGAGGAGGTGTTGCTTTTTGTTTAAGTGCCCAACGATCCATTATAACTTTAGAGTCACCATATAAGTTTAATGGTTTTAGTTTTTCAGGGTCTGTTGTGTCGTTGAAGCCATTTTCACCAGCGCCATATGTAGCCGCACTGCTTGCGTATATAATATTTTTTTGATGTTGTGAGCACCAATCAAAAAGTCTCTGCGAATATTGAAAATTATTACTGTATAAAAAATCCCAGTTTTTTTCAGTCGTTGATGAGCATGCCCCCATATGAATGATCCAAGTCACTTTTTTTTGGGCTTCAGGAGTATCTAAAAAACTCCAGAGCTCTTGTGCAGTATAAAAATTAGAGAATTGTCTTTTTTGTAGTAAGTTTCGTTGTTTTAAATCGACCGTATCGGTGGCAATAATACCATTAAATCCATTTTGATTGAGTTGCCAAATCATTGCGCTGCCAATAAAGCCATTTGCTCCAGTTACTATAATCATAGAGCACATTATCTAGTATGACCCTTCGTGTGAGCAAGTAAATTCACTGTGAACGTTTTGATCAGTTTTGAAAAACTTTCTAAGTTAAATATTGAGACCTAATATATGAGTTTTCAAAGCGCAAAATTATGGCCCATAGGTTGCTTCTATTCTTAATTTAAGACGACTGCTTATTTTATGTATGCAGTTTGGGGATTAGGGGACAGTTTGTTTAAAAGGTTTTGGGGAGTTTCATTTACGATCGTCATGGGGTTTTTGCTAGGGTTTTTACTGGCAGGAATTGGTGGGATTTCTGCAGGCCTTAAGGCGTCAGAAACACAGTCAAAATTGGATATTAATAAAATTGAAGATTTTTGGGCTAAGTCAGATTTAGAAGAGTCTGATTTAAGATCTTTAGTGAATAATAAAACATGTGTTTTGTCTGAAAAGAATTTTTTATCATGTGTAAATTCCGTTATTAATGGTTTAACTGTGTTGCAGCTCAGGCTGAGTTTTAATGGTGATGTTTTAGCGTTTAATTCAGATACAAATAGTTTAGATAATTATAAAGAGAAAGAAAACTTAATCGCTTTTTCAAAAATCTATAAAGAGAACTTACAAAACACCTATAATTTTGAAAAATTATGGGATACGATTTTAGCTCAATCATCAAAAAAAATTCCAAGAACATATTTGATCGCGCAGGGTATTAATGGCTATCTTTCAGTTAATAAAGATCCGCATACCTACATTATGCCAATCGAGTATTTTGAACAGGTGAGCTCATCATCAGAACGATCACCATATTTTGTTGGATTAAGTTTGGAAAAAGATCGAGGTCTGTTGAAAGTAAAAAAGGTTATTAAAAATTCTGATGCGGATTTAGCAGGTATACGCTCGAACGATGTTATACTTTCAATAAATGGTTATAAGTCTGAACAGCTTAATTTAATGGATGCTGGACAAATTTTACGTGACCGACATGTTAGAATTTTTAATTTTATTATTCGTCGAGATAATGCATCTTTAATTAAAAATGTGCAGCGATCGTATCGTATTTTAAATCAAATTTACTCTGAAGTTATTGAGGTTGATGGCCGTAAAAAAATTGGTGTGATTTACGTTTCAAAATTTTCCAAAAATACCTGTAGCGAAGTGCAAAGTACACTTTATCAAATGGCAGATCAAAGTTTGTCAGGACTTGTGTTAGATCTAAGAGATAATCCAGGAGGACATTTATCTGAAGCAGCTTGTTTGGCGGGTTTGTTTATTGGAGCAAATAAAAAAATATATTCAGTACAATATTTTGATTTATCAAAAACTAACGAAATAGTGTTAACTAATAGTGAAAAAATGTACTCTGGTCCGCTTGCGATATTAGTCAATACAAATTCAGCAAGTGCTTCAGAGTTGTTTGCTGGAGCGATGCAAGAGTATAAACGAGGTATTGTTGTAGGAACTAAGACCTTTGGTAAAGGAACGTTTCAAGAAGTTGAAACCTGGAAAAATACTAAACTCGTTGGTTATTTTAGAACAAAAGGGTTTTATTTATTACCGAGTGGTCAATCAACTCAGTTTTATGGTGTTTCACCAGATATAGAGTATGATGATTATAAAGTAGTACCATCAAGAGAAGAGTTGAACTACTTAAACCCAATTAAACCACAAATGACGAGTTTAAATAATTCTCATATGGAGTTGCCTTTACAAAGTTTGCAAAAATGCACAACCGAAAAGTCTCTCGTTGTGGTGAGTGATAGTTTATTGCAAAAGGCTATTGAGGCCTTAAGATGTCATGAAATTATAACTTATATAGCCACACAGTTTCAATCAATCGAGTTCAATTAAGTAAATTCGACGACAGCGAAGCCACCGCCCGGTGTTTGAAGGTTCGTTGTTTGACCTTGGTATAATCGAGCGATAATGAGTTGAAGTTTTTCACCGTAGGCGTAGCATCGAAGATCATATTTAAAATTTTGTTGAGCCCCATTGGTTTCAATAGTTATTTCAGAAGGGGCCGCGTACTCTTGAGCTATGAAAGATTGGGCAAAGGCTTCGTCAAAGACTCTGCGGCTCATAGAGGCTCCCTTGTAGGCCTGTTTGCTGCCAAAAGATGATTTTGGTTTAAAGAAATAGTTTTTGCGAATAGACCAAATTTCTTCTTTATTTGATAAAGCTAAATCATAGATTTTAAGTAAACTTTTCGGTGTTGGAACTGAGCTTTGTTGAAGCCAATCAAACATTCGCTGCTTATCGGCTATTAAAAAATAATCCCACGGTGAAGGCGATAAAAAGATTTTACCAGATTTGTATAAATCTTTAATTTTTTGAGACTTTGGCTCTTGAAGATAAAAATCCGTGTATCGATTATAAATCATCGAAGGATAATTTATATTTTCGATCTCATTAATATTAATAATTGATGTTGGTATGTTATGATTATTTAAAATTTGCTCGTAAACAAGAAATTCAATAAACAAACGCTGTTCTTTAGGGTTTTCATCAAGAATGTACCAATTTGGATTTTTGAGTCCGTTTAAATAATTTTCATTGATGAACATATCAGCGAGCTGTAAATCGCTGAAGTGATTTTCTGTTTTTGTATTTAAAAATTCATATAAATTTAAACCGAGAGCAAGAAAGGCTGCATTGGTATTGACTTCAATCAGCTTAAGCTGATTATCTGAATTAAGGTGAAAATCATAACTAGTACAAACACTTAAATTTTTTGCTTTTGGCAAATCAAGGTGCGAAAAGTTTTCTGACAAATGATTTTCTGACCATTTTCGTAAAGCATAGAGTTCTTTAACTTCAGATTCAATTTGAGAATATATTTTTTGAGGTAAGCTAATTTTGAAAGGACTTAGTAAATTATCAGATATCAGATCATTAAGATTGGATTGAGTTAATTTGGGGTATTTTTTGCTCAAAAACGATATAAATTGATGTTTGATTGTCATAAGGCCATAGTGCTTTAAAAATCTTTAGCAATCAAATTGATTAAGATTATGATATCGAGTATTAACTTTGATCATGAATCAAAGAATAATCACTTGGAATGTAAATGGAATTAGAGCTTGTTATGAAAAAACGTTACCAGAGTTTATTGCAAAAGCTAAACCTGATGTGTTGTGTTTGCAAGAAACAAAGGCGCACTTTGATCAAGTTGAGTTAGAAATTCAGACGCTCAACTTTAAAAACTCATTTTGGTCATCTGCCGAAAAAAAGGGTTACTCTGGAGTGGCTACTTTTTTAAATTACAAACCAATTAATGTTATTAAAGGGATTGACTGTCCTGCTTACGATAAAGAGGGAAGAATCGTATGGACTCAACATCAGTATTTTGATTTGTATAATATATATTTTCCGAATGGGTCTTCTGGTGTTGAACGACATTTGTTTAAGCAAAAATTTTTAGCAGACTTGAAAAAGCATTTAGCATTCGAGATAAAAAGGGGTCGTGATATTATAGTTGTTGGTGATTATAATATCGCACACAAAGAACAAGATGTTTATGCACCTAAAGCTATGATGAATGAGTCGGGTTTTTTGCCAGAGGAGCGCCAGTGGTTTGATGAGTTTTTGGCTTTGGGTTTTGTAGATGCGTTTCGACATTTCTATCCAGAAGCGCAAAACATTTATTCTTGGTGGTCGTATAAAGACAATGCCAGACAAAAAAATAATGGCTGGCGTATTGATTATATATGTGTGACGAAAAACTTAATTAAAAATCTTAAGTCTTGTCAGATTTTAGATCAACAAGATGGGTCTGATCATTGTCCGGTGCAGATCGATTTAGTTTTTTAGTAATTTCTTTTTCTTCTAGAATAGATTTGAAATGTTTTCGAATCATCATTTCGCCAAGGGCAGATGATTTAACAGTCCACTTCTTAACATTGACTGTGATGGCTGCAACTGCAATTTTACGATCGCCATCTGTTGCGTAGCCAACAAACCAATCATTGCGGCCTTTAGGGTTTAAACCACTAAAATGCCCAGTTTTTCCACCCATATCGACTTGTTTAAACTTTTTATCACGGAGCATTTGTCTAAAAGCTTTTCTTGAGGTTCCTGTTAATACGGTTTGCTCCATCATTTCTTGAACTTTGAGTGCTGATTCAGGCGTAATCGCTTGGCCAATTTCATATGGTTCAGCTTTATATATAACTTTTCCATTTTTTTCTAATTGGCTAACAATATATGGTGCAATGATTTTTCCAGAGTTGATAATTGATGCAGCAATCATGGCGCCATGAACCGGACTTAAAGTGTTAAATCGATTGTAGCCTGAAGCAACTTGAGTGAGTTCAAATCCTTTTTCGGTTGGAATGTAGGCTTGGCTGGGTTCAACTTTAAAATCTGCAGGAATAAACTTATTAAACATAAATCTTTTGGAATACTCAGTTAAATCATGAGGTTCTAAATTTTCCAAAGTTAAGCGTCCAAAAGCGGTGTTGATTGACTTAGCAAACGCATCTTTAAGCGATATAAAGCGAGTCCATTTGTTAACTTTTTCCGAAAGAACATTTTTTTTGTAGAGTGTGTAGTTTCCACCGTTAAAAGCGATTTTGCGCTGTGGATCTACACCTTTGCGATCTACAGCGGTAGAAGCTGTAATGATTTTAAAAATACTGGCGGCTGGGAATGATGCGCGTACGGCTAAGTTATCAGCTTGGGCATTTGCCTTAACGAAACTTGACATGGCAAGAACTTGCCCAGTTTTAGCATCCATCATCACAATCGCGCCATAATCTGGTTTATACTGACGCAAAAGTTTATCGGCATTTTCTTGAAGCTCTTGATCGAACGAGTATTTAATTTCAATATCATCTTTTTCAGCCAAATTGAGACGTTGGCCTAGACTTTGGTCAATTAAATCGATTTTTTCAGGTCTTTTATTTTTTGAGATTGCATCTTTGAGTGATGCTGAAATTGTTTTGCGTGCATCAGATTGAGATACAAATAAAGAAAATGGATGACTGAGCTGCTCTTTTCCTCTGATTTCTTCTTTAAAAAAGAAAAAAGCGGCTAAAGTCAGCACAAGCGTCACTAATAATCTATTAGATCGGTTAAATTGATTAAAAATCGATTTCTTTTTTGTTTGCATATCCAATATTCTATCGGATGTTTCAGTTCTTCCTTGAATCATATTAAAAAAATCTTAACATAAGAAAATAAAAAAACTCAAATACTAATAAGGACGATATATCTAATGAAGACTAAAGATAGAATATTATTAGGCTCTTTGTATCTTTTTAATCAGGATGGCGCAACTGAAGTGACTACAAATGATATAGCAAAAGATTTAAAAATGAGTCCTGGAAATTTGTATTTTCACTATAAAAATAAAGAACAAATTGTGCGTGAGATTTTTAAAAAACTATCTGCTGAGACAGTTGAAGTGTGGAAGCCACAAACTAGACTAGCCAAAAGTCAGAAAAAAGTTCAGCTCATTGAGTTCATAGATAAAAATTTGCAATTGTATTGGAAATATCGATTTTTTCATCGCGAAACTTTCACTCTCCGTAAAAAAGATCCAGAGTTATCGAAACTATGGAAAGCTCATACTAAAAAACTAACACTCATTATGATCATACTTTATAAACATTGGGTGAAAACAGGGTTTATGATTCCAATCGAATCAAAAAGTGAAATGGAGTATGTTGCTGAGATGTTATTTGTTTCATCAAATAGTTTTATGCAGTTTTTTGAAACAACCGATCGTGGTGATATACCTCACCAAAAAACTTTAGAAAAAGCGAGGAAGCATATTATGCGCATGTTGTTGCCATATATGACTGGCGATACTAAAGACGACTTTGAAAAATTTATCAAAAGTTAGGCCATAATTGTTACTGATATCGATTACATTGATTTAGATAGGTATCTGAGTTGGTCGCAGTCTTGCTTGATTAGGTTATTGATCTTTCAGGGGGATGCTTCATGTTGATGACTCAAAAAGTTTTATTTTGGACTGTTTTTTTTGGTTTGGTCGTGGTTCAGGCCAGTCAGTCTGATTGTGATTCCATTATAACTCATTTAAAACAAATGAAAAAAGCTCAGACAGCTGTTCAATCAAGTTTAATTAATAATCATGAAATGTTAGCTGAGAGTCTTGAAAGCTACTCGGATGCTCTCAGTAGTTCTGGTGGTCGGGCTTATAAAACAATTTCGGCAAGCATGATTAAAGCTTCAACTTCATTGAAAGAGCGTGGAAATAAAGGTGCTCAGCTTTCTCAAAAACTGTCAGAGCAAACAGATGAGCTTATTAAAATCATAGAAAAATGTATAAAACAGTAGTTTTATCGATGTCATGTCAGGACATTTTTTATAGAACAAACAAATAAATGCATCGCATTACAAATGGTAGATGTTAAAAAGTCCAGTATTTTTAATAATTTACTTAATTTCATTTTCTGTAAGATTTTGGTTGCAAAAATTACAAATTTCAATTTATATGTTGGCAGTTCCATTTTGGAACTTAAGTTATTGGCAAAGATGCCGATACGACAAAGCTTTGAGTATGAGTTTAATTTTTAAACAGATACATGTTTTGTATAAAATTAGCATGGAGGGGTATCATGGCGAAAGCTACAAATACGACTAAGGCAACGGTTTCAAAGTCAACAGTAACTAAACTCTCAGATAAAGCGATCGAAAAAAAGTCTGCTGCTGTTTCTGAAAAATCGGTTGTAAATAAACCAGCATTTGCAAAACCAGTTTTTGAAAAACCAAAAACAATCACAGACGCTGTTATTCAAGAATGCAAAGAGAAATTATTAAACGCAAAATTTGAACTCTTAAATCGTGTCAAAGAAGCTCGTGGTAAGTTAGATCAATTTGAACGCGGTGGTGATGAAGCTGATCAAACAATGAGAATTTTAGCAGAACAAGAAGTGATGAGTTTAACTGATCGTCTCAGACAACAACTACTTGAAATCGAAAGCGCTCTAGGACGTATTGAAGGCGGAGCCTTTGGTTACTGTGAAGAAACTGAAGAGCCAATCGAAATCGAAAGACTTCGTGCGATTCCATGGACGCGTTTAAGTATCGAGGGTGCAGAGATCAGAGAATCTGTTGACCGTCGTTACGCTCGTTCATAATTAAAATAATTAAATTTAATTTTAAAAAAAGGCGTCTCAAGTTGAGACGCCTTTTTTATTTGAGTTATGCTGTTAAAAACCCGATAAAATCAAATGCAATGAAATTTTATTTTTGAGGTTTTATGACGGCATCATTGAAGAGTGTAATTTTTGTTTTTCCATTCATTGCTTTTTTGAATTCATGCAGCGGATTAACTTCATCAGTCTCTGAACAAAGTGTAGAGCCTGATATTTTAACTGCATCAGATTCAATTATTGCATCAAAATCAAACCAATTAAGTTGTATAACGACGAGTGCCGGTGCTATCAAGTGTTTCGGTACTGGCTATGGTAACTCTTTCTTAGATTTAACAACTCGTGGGATACCAAGAACAATCGCTGATACATCGACATTTACAAAGCTGAGTGTTGGATACGACAGTGCTTGTGGAATTACCGCAGCTGGTGTTTTAAAGTGCTGGGGAGATAACACAGCTGGTGCTTTAGGAGATGGTACATCAACCTTCAGAAGTACACCAATTGTGATTGATTCAGGTACGTCTTATTCATTTATTTCCATTTCGGGTATGGGTTCTTGTGGAATCACAACAGCTGGTGTTTTAAAGTGTTGGGGTAGCAATTCGTATGGTCAAGTTGGCGATGGAACGACGACAACAAGAACAACTCCGGTTGTTATTGATTCCGGAACATCTTATATATCTGTGGCGCAGTCGGGCAGTACAACTTGCGGAGTCACTTCGGCGGGAGAACTAAAATGCTGGGGTTATAATTTGTATGGTCAAGTGGGGGATGGAACTACAACAAATCGCACAACACCAACGGTGATTGATTCAGGTGTTTCATACACATCTCACATAATATTTGGTTCAGCTCATGCCTGTGGAATTACATCTTCTGGAGTGTTAAAATGTTGGGGAAGTAACAGTAGTTATCAACTTGGTGATGGAACAACTACTAATCGATTAACACCAACATTGATTGATTCAGGTGTAACATATTCTGAAGTCTCTGCAAGCATGACCAATAGCTGTGGAATCACAACAGCTGGTATTCTCAAATGTTGGGGCGGAGCTAATTTTGGTTCTACGGCGACAACACCTACCGTATTTGATGCGGGTATTTTGTATTCAAAAATTACGACAACCTCTTGGTATGCGACTTGTGGGATTACTACTGCTGGAGTGTTAAAATGTTGGGGTGAAGGGTCTTATATTGGAAATTCATCATTAATAGCCAGCACGGCTCCGGTTGCAATTGATACATCAACTTCATACGCGCAAGTCGGCAATAAGGACGCCTTCACGTGCGGATTAACAACTTCTGGCCAAATTAAATGCTGGGGTGATGATATTAATTACTCTCTTGGTGATGGCCTAAGAGGCTATTATTCAACTCCGACAACAATAACCACTGATTATAAGTTAGCGTCTGTGTCTAATAGTGATGAATTTAATTGTTTTATCAGCACAGCCGGTCGGTTACGTTGTTGGGGTGTCAATGATTATGGTCAGATTGGTATTGGATCTTCAGCATTATCTATTGATAGTCCATCTGAAGTTGATTCAAGTTTAACATATTCTAAAGTATCAACTGGTCGTCGATTTTCTTGTGCCATTACAACGGGGCAAAAGCTCAAATGTTGGGGTTATAATTTGTATGGCCAACTAGGTGATGGAACAAACACGGCACGTACTGTGCCTGTTGAAATCGATGCAAGTAATTCCTATGATCATATTGAATTATCTAATAGGTACATGGCTTGTGGATTAACGACAAGTGGAGTTCTCAAATGCTGGGGGCAAAATGATTACGGTCAGCTTGGAGATGGAACAACAACAAATCGAACAACGCCGACTGTCATTGATTCTGGTGTTCAATACTCACAGATCAGTGTCGGTGGAAATTCTTTTGCATGTGGAATCACAGCAGCTGGTGTTTTAAAATGCTGGGGACGGAATTCAAATCAACTCGGTGATGGAACAACAACTGATCGAACGACTCCGACAGTCATTGACTCTGGTGTTTCATATATATCGATTTCTTCAGGTCAATATGGAAGTTGTGGAATCACAACAGCAGGTGTTTTAAAGTGTTGGGGACCTAACTTAGCGGGCGAGGTTGGTGATGGAACAACGACTTCAAAATCATCACCAGTTGTGATTGATTCAGGAACAAGTTACGAAAGCGTGTCAGTGGGGTATTCTCATACCTGTGCTAAAACAACAGCGGGTGTTTATAAATGTTGGGGAGATAACACATATGGCCAACTGGGTGATGGAACTACCACGCAGAGATTAACTCCAACAGTTGTTTTAAATCCGTAATATTCTGAAGCACTTGAGTAAAAATCAAAATAGCCGATAAGTACAAGTTATTTGTCCTAGGGGGAATTTTGAAATATTGCTTTCAAGTTTTTGCTATTCTATTTAAAAATAAAGTTAAATTAGCATATTGGATTTTGGCAGTATCTGTAGTCCCGGTTTTGTCTCTATTTCAAAACTGTGCCGGAAATATGCATTCAACTGTTGATCAGTTGAAGTCGTCGTCTGAAGCAACTACTGGTTTAGCAAGTGATGTTCAAGAACCGATGAGTATTGGATTTGAAACTTCATTTGAAAAACCGGTGCAAGTGAATCAGCCAATTATTTCATTCGTATCTGATATTAATTTAAATAAAAAAAAGCCTGTGTTTGAATGTAAGCTTAATCAAGATGAGTGGAGTACTTGTCAAAGTCCACTAAAAACAAAAATACTCAATGATGGTAATCATACATTTTTTATCAGGGCAAAAGACGCTAATCAAAAAATACTAACTGATAAATCGATATCTTTTTCTATTGATACGGTGAAGCCTGTTGTATCTGTTGCTAATCCACCTTCAGCAATAAATAGTTTGCCTGATCTATCCTTGATTTTTCAATCTTCTGATCAAGGTTCTGGAGTTGATAAAGTTTTATGCTCGATTGACAATAAGGTTTTCGCTCAATGTTTAAGTCCGATCAGTTTAAATAAACTCGTTGAAGGGGATCATAGTTTAAAATTAAAATCAGTCGATAAAGCAGGGAATGAGTCTGATGTATTAACTTTTAATTGGAAAACAGATTTTTCAATTCCAACAGTGACATTTACAACTTCGAATTCTGGATTTTCTGTATCAAACTCTCAAAATATTGAGTTTATAGGTGCTAATAAAAACGGTGGTTCATTGGTATTTGAGTGCAGCTTGGATCAATCAGTGTTTTCAACATGTAAATCTCCATTTGTAGCCAATTCGTTACCCGATGGTACACATACTTTAAAAGTCAAAATTACAAATGCAGTTGGTCAAACAAATCAATCGATTTTTGAATGGAAAATTGATCGAACATTGCCTTTAGTAAAAGTTGACTCATCACCTGCAAAATTAATGAGAAACAATCAAGGCACCTTTGGATTTACAGCTAAGGATTCATTATCTGGCATAGCAAAAATAGAATGTAAATTAGATTCTGAAGCTTATAAGATATGTTTAAGTCCAGTATCAATTTCAAATTTGACAGAGGGCACTCACAATTTTTTTGTTCGTTCTTTTGATCAAGCTGGAAATATGTCAACTGAAGTTAAATCAAGTTTTACAGTTGACTTAACTGCACCGACCTTAGAGTTAACAGGTGCTCCTTCTAACAATGCAGCATCTGTTACGTTAACTGTATCACGATCAAAGGACAATATTTCGTCTAACCCAATTGTGACCTATGCACTAAATGGTGGCCAAGCGCAAAGATATTTAACTCCAGTGAATTATTCTAATTTACCAGATGGAAACTACACAGTTGATTTTAAATCAGAAGATGAAGCTGGAAATGTTGCAACAAAACAAGTGAAGTGGATGGTTGATCGTACAGCGCCAGCAAAAGTTTCAAACATTTTGGTCAACACTCAAAATGTAAATCCTAAAATCACTTGGGATTTATCTACTGATGGTTTATCTGGTGTTTCGTATTATGAAATTTCTGTTGGGCAAACCAATGGTGCTGTTGATTTATTAACTTGGTTTAAACCAAGTTTAGATAGCAAAATTAATTCATATGATTTGAATTTGTCGTCGTTTTCGTTTGTATCGAATGAGTATTTTGTAAATATTAGAGCTGTTGACCTTATGGGAAATATTTCTGAAATTCAAAGTGTGGGGCCAATTAAAATGCCTGCAGCCTTTAATGGAATGGTCGATTTATTTTTTACGGGATCAAATTTATGTGCAACATTTTCGAGTGGTGAATTTAAATGTAATGGCTATTTGAATAATGTTGGATTAACTGCTGTTGATAAGAAAGTTATTTTAAAAAGTGAACATGTTAGCCCTGTTTTGATTGATTTGATAGGCGTCAAAAAAGCATCGTTTGGTAATACATTTGGCTGTGCTGTGATGAGCAATAACGGTGTCAAATGTTGGGGGTCATCAAACAGTGCTGGTCAATTAGGTAATGGTACCTATAAAGCAGCAGTTATTCCTGTAGCAGATATTTTAAGTGATGCCAAAGATGTACAAGTCGCCGGAGCTCATGCTTGTGCACTCTTAAATACAGGCCGTGTGAAGTGTTGGGGATACAATGGAGAGGGTGGTGTTGGGCAGTACAATAACAATGCTTATCAACTCACAAATACGACACCGTATGATATTGGTGTCACTTCAGTAAAATCAATTGCTATTGGACCCACACAGTCATGCTCGTTGCACGAAGACTCATCTGTTGAATGCTGGAACTATAATGGCACAGGTCAGACGACTTATCCTAATAATAGTATAGCCCCGACAAATATGAATTTAAATGGTGTAGTCAAGCTTGCAGCCGGAACTTTATCGGTTTGTGCTCTGATGAACACCGGAACTGTTAAATGCTGGAGTCATTTAAATTCAGATCCAGGTCCTAACAAATTGTTTGGTGTTTTGGGTACGGGAAATCAAGCAGAATCATTAACGCCTGTAAATGTGGTGAATTTAAATCAAGTGATAGATATAGCTGCATCAGCATCATCAATGCATACCTGTGCTTTATTGTCGAATGCGACAGTTAAATGTTGGGGAGTTGGAGCTTCGGGGCAAATGGGTAATGGAGCAAATGTAAAAGCAAATTTTAGTCCAGTGTTGGCTAATATAACTGATGTTTCTAAAATTTATGTGGCAAGCAGTGGAACATGCGCTTTTAAAAAAGATAATTCTTTGTTTTGTTGGGGATCTAATTATGGAGGATTTATGGGAGTTTCATACTCTGTTACGGCAGGCATTTCGTCGCCTAAGGATGTTGGTTTGACTAAATAATAACAATATGGCGTTCAACATCTAATACAGGAGATTTTAAAGGCTGAATTTGGCATTTAAAATCTTTTTGTTTTTTGAGTGTTAAAGAAATTTCCTCATCAATTTTTTCTTTGCGTGCCTTCATTAAAAAATAACGCCCGTTATTTTGATAATACTTTTTTGTAAATTGAATAATTTCATCAATCGGCTTAAACCCACGAGCTGAAATTAAATCAATATGATTTAAGTCATTTGGTATTTCACCATGAACATGTATATTCGGGGCAATTTTTTGACACTGCTCTAAAAAAGTTTGTTTTAATTTACTCTTTTCATATAAATGAAATTGAATATGTGGAAATTGCAAAGCATAAATGACCGCTGGCAATCCACCACCAGAGCCTAAATCAGCAACAGTTTTAATGTCTTTTGGAAAAAACTGAATTGGTAACAAACAGTCAACGACGTGATTGTCGATCAATTCTTCAAAACTCATTTTTCGACTGACTAAATTAAACTCTTCATTCGTTTTCCAAAGTAAATCAATATACTGTTTGAGTTTTGGTAAGGCTGACTCATTAAAACCAAGTTCTAAAAATATCGATCGACGTTTGTCAAAAAAATGCATTGCTCTATCCATACTTATTTTAAATGATTTGTTACAACGCTCCAATTGCACAATTTATAAAGCATCCGTGCGCCAACATTTCCATCCCATTCGGATTCGTCGGCCTCACCAGTCGAAACTTCATTTAAATCAAAACCTACAATCTGACGTCCTGATTGCGCTAAGGTGTTGAATAAAAAGAAAACTTCATCTGTTGAAAGACCACCGATAACAGGGGTCCCAGTCGATGGACAAAAACGTGGATCTAATCCGTCAATATCAAATGAAATATAAACTTTTTGTGGTAACTCAGAAATAATATCAGCAGCTATCGAAGCCCAGCTTTCGCCTTTTAATAATCGTTGTTTGGTTCCCATATCAAAAAATGTTTTAATATCAGAACGAGATTGAACAAAATTATATTCTTCTTCACAAAAATCCCGAATACCGACTTGTACAAGTTTTTGTGGACGTGATCCCTCTGGTAAATTCATCACATTATACATAATTGAAGCATGTGATTGCTCAAAACCCTGATAAGCTTTGCGAGTATCTGAGTGCGCATCAATATGTAAAACTCCAACATCAGATTTTTGATTTGTCTGATGCTTTTCACAAATAGCTTTGATCGCACCGAGTGGTGTTGAGTGATCTCCGCCGACAAGTCCAAATAATTTTCCAGCATTTAAAATTTTTTGAGTTTCAGTGTAAACCCAGTCAGTCAGTTCTTTTGAGGCAGCATTTACTTGTGCTGTTAGCTTTTCTATTGTTGCAGTATCAGCAGACATTTCAGTTTTTAAAGTGATAACTTTTTGTGCGATCTCTTTAAAGTGTTTGCTTTTGTTGGAAATGTTTTCAGAAACCTCTTTCATAAAGTATCCAGCTTCGTAGGCTGTTTGTGTTTCGAAATCAAATAAGTCAATTTGTTCGGAAGCTTGTCTGATAATACGAGGACCATTAGATGCTCCTTTGCCGTAAGATGTTGTTACTTCCCATGGAACGGGTAACATCACAAGTTGGCAATCTTTCTCAGCTAAGGGAATTCCAAAAATTCCGAACTCAGAGGAAATAGTTGTTGTCGCATCAAATTTTGGTTTACGTTGATCAGTTGTCATAGTTGAGATCCTTTATACCTTTATACCTTTATACCTTTATACCTTTATACCTTTATACCTTTATACCTTTATGATTATATATGCAAAATAGCAAAACTTAGTCTTATTTGAGAATTTTTTGATTGTAAAGAAGAGTTCGAGCACGGCAATGTATTTGACAAAAGAGTTTAAGAAAACATCGGGCTCTTTGATGAGTTAGCAGCTATGAGTTTAGGACTAAGGTCGACTTAAGTGTGATCAAATTCATGATTTTCATCCATATAACTACTTAAATTTATTAAAGCTTTTTAAATTATGCGCAATGTGTAATTTCATTCTTTTTATAAGAAACACTTGATCGCCGCCAACATCGCATTAATCTAGCAAGAATGAAAAAGGGGGAAATCAAAATGATTTCAAGCTTAAAGCAATTTAAAATGTTAACAGTTACAACATTGGTAGCAATGTCATTCGTTAGTCAAACATTTGCGGCCGTTGTAAAACCAAACGATAAGGCTCCACAGGGTGGAGTGTTTAATTATAATTTCGATGCAGAACCAGAAAGTTTACATCCGATTATGGCTGGTGATGTATATGAGTCTTATTTTTCGTCATTTGTGCAAGATACGATGTGCTTTAATGATTTTAATACTTGGGAAATGGTGCCTGCACTTGCAGAAAAGTGGGAGCAATCAAAAGATGGTTTAACATTTACGTTTACATTACGTAAAGATGCTTACTTTCATAACGGAGAGCCAGTAACAGCTGAGGATGTTAAGTTTTCATTAGAAACCATCCGCGAACCAAAACACCAAGCTTTAAATTTAATTCCATATTTTGAAAAATTCACAAAAATTGAAGTTTTAGATAAGCACACAGTTAAATTTACTGCATCTGAAAAATATTTTAAAAATTTAGATGTTTTATGTGGATTAAAAATTCTTCCAAAATCTGTTTATGGTGATATTAACAAATCAATTAAAATGCAAAAAGAGGCAGTTGGTGCTGGGCCATATAAATTTGAAAAATATGATAAAGGTCAAATGATTGTTGTTAAGAAATTTGATAAATGGTACGGAAAAAATTTGTCGTATTATAAAGGATTTTATAATTTTGATCAAATTAACTTTAGATTTACAAAAGATGACACAATTTTAGTCGAAAAACTTAAAAAAGGTGACATTGATTATGCTGAATTTAAATCGACTGATGCATTTTTAAAAGCTTCTGGAAAACCATTTAAAAAGAAAACAACACTAGATAAATTTACAGCTTTGGCAGTTGAAAATGAGATGCCTAAATCTTATGGCTATATTGGTTTTAATTTTAAAGATCCAGTTTTGGCTGATAAAAATGTACGTTTGGCATTTGCTCATTTAGTTAACCGTGCAGAAATGAATAAAAAATTCTCAGAAAATTTAGGTCTCCTAGCAACAGGGCCAGTTTCTGTTAACTCGAAACAAGCGGCAGATGTTAAACCGATTGAGTTTAATCCAGCTAAAGCTAAAGAGTTGCTCAATAAATCTGGATGGTCTGATAGCGATAAAAATGGTGTTTTAGATAAAGTTGTTAACGGCAAAAAAACAGATTTAAAGTTAACATTTGTTTATGCTAATAAAGATTCTGAAAAACAATGGACGATTGTTAAAGAAGACTGTAAAAAAGCAGGTATCGAGCTTGAGTTAAAATTATTAGAGTGGAATACATTTATCAAAACAATCGATGATCGTAATATGCAGTTATGGGCTATGGGTTGGGGAGCTGGTGATATTGAAAGTGATCCAAAGCAAATTTGGCATTCATCATCGGCATCTAAAGGTGGATCAAATTATGGAACATATGTTAATCCAGAAGTTGATAAGTTAATTGATCAAGGCCGTGCAGAAATGGACGCTAAAAAAAGAACAGCCATTTTCAAAAAGGCTTACACAAAAATTGCTGAAGATGTGCCATATGTATTTTTATTTAATCGTAAGTATGAGTATTATGGAATTTCAACAAAAGTTAAATCACCTGGTGATACATTCAAATATGATTTTGGCTACAGAACTTGGTGGTCAGCACAAAAGTAGTTTTTTAATAAATTTTAAATCTAGAAATTTACGAAAGCCCAAGACGAAAGTTTTGGGCTTTTTTTATGATTAAACTCGGCAAGGAAGATTTAAACATTGAGTTAGCGTATCAATTTGATATGTCAAACGTATGAACAATTGTTAGCGTGATGGTATTAAATAAAACAGATTGTTAACTAAATGAAGCTGAATGCTTATTATCTGGTTTGTAATTTGAAATGAGATCATTTGATTCATTTTTATAACAAGATAGTTTAAGGAGCATACTATGAAATTTATCAATTCACTATTGATTGTGATCAGTGTTTCTATTGTTGGGTCTGTTGTGTTTGCTCAAAATAATCAAAATGCTTCGTGTGATTTAAATAGTGATAAGTGCTCTGCTACTCCATTATCTTTTAGTGAGCAAAGTAAAAGTTTATTTTTAGCTGATCATATTAATAAAACATTAGAAGATATGTATCAAGAATACAAAGCTAAGGGACAAGATTTAAAAATTGTTTTAGTTGCTCGAATGGGAAGTGATGTTTCAAAATTTAAAATTATTGATGATAAAAATGGTCAATTAGATCTAAAGAATATAATTCAACAGCTAAAGGAATCTCAGCAGTATGGTGCTTATGATAATCATATAAATCAAAACACAATAAACTATGGAAAATTAAGATCTATGGTTAACAAGAGAGAAAGGTTAAAATTTTCGCATTTAGGGATAGCTTTTCGGAATATGGAATTGGATGTTGAAGTTTTAGAGGAAGGAAAGCCTGTTCATTATAAAACAGGGCCAGGTACTGGCAAATGGTCATTTTATCATTTATTGTATTCTTGCAATAAGCCAGAAAATTTAAAAATCAATGGTGAATACATTAAGTCATCGCATATATTTAAGGGTACAGTTGAAAGTTTTTTTTATGATCATTTGAATGGATATGATGCTCAGTTGATTGTTCCTAATCAGAAAATTCAAGATAATATGGAAGACACTTTATTGAAAAAGCGCCAAGTATACAGTTTTCAAGAAAATCGTTACAATGCTGCTGCGATATTTGATGATTTGTCACAACAAAATTCTAATCAATTTGTTTTAGAAGCGATTGCGGCCGCAATGAAAGAAAATGGTGTTGTTAATTCAAGAGCAGGCGCTATACAAGTCTTAAAAGAAACTGGTTATTCGCCAACTAAAATTGCACCTATGGGTTTATTTACTGCACTCAGTATTCCATTTGTGCAAAATATTATTGGGAATTTAATGCCATCCGTGTGTTTAAAACAGCAACCTGAACTAAAAGAATATGGCGTTGGGCAAGTTGTAACTTCGAATTCAGTTTTGAACTGGATGCAGAGAAATAAAATCGTTCAAGAAGTTAAAGAGGTGGGTCTTAGTCAAGAGCAATTAAAAGACTTAAGTGATTAATATGTTTTGTTGTGACGAGCAAGACTTTAGGCTAATTATAAAAAACATTATTGTTTCTATAACATATCGATTTTTAAAGGATTTTTATAAACTTTTAATTAAACACAAAATAAATTAAAAATCAGTTAGTTATTTTATAAAAAATAGAATTAAAGTAAATATGCGAATTGAAATTCGTTAACAATTTTCATGGAGGAAAAATGAAAAATACGCTCATAGCATCTATTATTACTGCAGGTTTTGCATCATGCACAACACACCCCACTTATACAAATCAAAATCCAGAATTTAGAAATCCAGCTGGACTTGGACAGTCTGTATCAGATTCTTCGGCTTTAGTTGGTGAGTCAGCTGCAAATACTTTCATGGCTTCAGTTAAAGTTTCGAATGTTGTTGTTAATGGCTCATCTACAATTTCTCAAGGTATGTGGGATGTTTTAAAAGGGTCGGCAGAGGGCTCTAAAGATGTAGCTATTATTGGTTGGAATTCATCAAAAAATGGCTCTATGGTTGTTTTTGGAGCTTCAAAAGAAGCGGCTCAATTTGCTTCTAACTCTGCAAAGTTTGTTGTGACAAGCTCAGGTGATGCTATTTCTGCTTCAATTGATGCGTCGAGAACTCTTGTTGGTGTTTCTATAGATGCTGTTCAGGCATCGGGTGATGCGATAGTCAGAGTCGGTCAATATGTTTTAGGTACTGTTCGATTGTCAGCAGATATGGTGTCAAACGTTGCTATGTGGTCAGCTGATAAAACTTCAAAAGCTGTTCAGTGGTCAGTTGATCAATCTGGAAATTTAATTCATGTATCAGGTAAAATTGCTGGTGTAGTTTTAGATGCTTCTGGTAGTGCGGTTAGTTTTGCATTAGATAAATCAGGTAAAATTTTAACTATTTCTGGAAATGCTTCAGTTGCAGTTATCCAAGGATCTAGCCAAGCAGTTGATTCATTAGCACAAGAAGTGAGTAAAGGCTTAAAAAATTCTGGAAATTTTATATCTGCTAAAATCACCTCTTCGGCTCAAGGGACTGTGCATATTATCAAATGGTCGTACAATGGTGTTAGTCACTCATCTCGTGTAGTGTCGAATTCAATTAAAGGATTGTTGTATTCAGCTCCTGAAGATCGTCCTGTTCAGAGATAAAAATTTAAAATTCTTGATCTGTAAAAACAAAGCCCAAGACGAAAGTTTTGGGCTTTGTTTTTATAACAGACGTCTCAAGATGACTCTACATAAGTCTAGATTGTTTTAAGAAAAGGTCGTAGAAAATCAATCTATTTAAAAAATATGGTTAAATAAGGAGTGACATGCGTGAGAGGTCAACCAATGTTTAAATTAAATCTCTTTTTTTTAATGACGGTTTTGTTGTTGTCTGTACCTGGATTTTCAGTAGAAAATAGGTGTTCGGATAAAATTGAAATTACGGATGGGGGTGTAAAAAAATCTCTTGTTCAATACTTACCTTCCGAAAGTGCATCAAAACCAAACCCACGTACAATTATTTCAGGAATTTATAAGTTTGTTTGGAATGGGCAAACGATTAATGTTTTTAGGTGTTCAAAAAACAGCTCTGCACCTTATTTTTATAATGAAGATGCATGTACAACTAACCATGCATTTAAGCCGGGTGGTGCGGTTTTAAAAAACAGTAATGGCGATGTTTTGATTAAGGTTTTGATTGAGGGCTCTCAATTAACGATTCAGTCACCAAAACAACCAGTTTACAAAATAGACTTTGCAGAACAATCAACGAATTTTAAGTTGATATCAACAAAAGATGAGGATCAGCTGGGAAAAGCACTTGGTTCATATAAATGTCCAACAGATCAAAATCGTTCAGCTTCGAGCAATCAATCATCGTCAGGCAGTCGGTCTACTAAAAAAGGCAACTAGGTAACTGCATTATATAAATAATATATAATAATTAAGCAATAACTTAAAAACCGCCAATAAAAAGTTTGAGTTTTTGCACCGTTTTAAAGTATAAAGTCGTATGTTTGTTTATATTTTACGACGACTATTATTAGCAATTCCAACATTTATTGGTATCACACTAGTTACATTTTTGATTATCAATGCGGCACCTGGTGGCCCTATTGAGCAAAAAATGCAAAAAATTCGAATGGGCGGTGGCGGTGATGGCGGTAAAAGTACTGGGGTATCACAAGAAGTCTTGGAAAATTTAGCCAAGCAGTATGGTTTTGATAAACCTGTTCATGAACGTTATTTTATCTGGTTAAAAAATATTACGCGGTTAGATTTTGGAGATAGTTTTGCGTATCAAGAGCCTGTTATTGACGTTATATCTTCAAAGTTTCCAGTTTCGTTATCTTTTGGAATTGCTTCATTATTATTAACATATTTGGTGTGTATTCCATTGGGAGTTCAAAAGGCCATTAAGGCAGGTAGTTTTTTTGATAAATTTACGGGTTTAATTTTGAATGCGACCTATTCCATTCCACCATTAATTTTGGCTATTTTTTTAATTGTTTGGTTTGCAGGAGGGTCGTACTTTGATTGGTTTCCAATTGGTGGAATTAAATCTGATGACTACGATAATTTGTCGACAATGGGTAAAATTGCAGATCGTGCGTATCATTTTGTTTTACCAATGACCTGTTACATGATTGGAAACTTTACTGAGTTATCAATGTTGGTTCGTAATACAATGTTAGATGTTATTAAATCTGATTATATTCGCACAGCAAGATCTAAAGGGCTGAGCGAGAGTATTGTTAATTATAAACATGCCTTGCGAAACGCTTTAATTCCAGTAGCGACTGGTTTAGGTGGATTTTTAAGAGTATTTTTGGCGGGGTCATTAATTATTGAAACTATTTTTAACTTAGATGGTATTGGATTGTTGGGATATAGTTCAATTTTAGCTAGAGATTATAATGTGATTATGGGATTAACTTTTATTTCTGCAATTTTGTTATTAATGGGAAATATATTAAGTGACATCATTTACGTTCTTGTTGATCCAAGAATTGACTTCAAATAAGTGGGTAGGGATTCTAACGTGAATATCATTGAAAATAGATTTATAACAAATGAATTAACCTTAAAAAGATATCGCCGATTTAAAAAAAATAAAATGGCTGTGTTTGCAACATGGACAATATTTTTCTTACTTTTTTTTAGTTTTACGGCTGAATTTTGGGCTAATAGCAAACCACTTGTTATGCAGTATCAAGGAAAAATATACGTTCCGCTATTTGCTGATTATCATCCAACAGAGTTTGGCCGTGAGGATATTTATGTTATGGATTATCGCTCACTAGAATTTAAAGAGGGTGATTGGGCTGCTTGGCCACTAGTTCAATGGGACCCTTTCGAAAGTAATAAAGTGGTTGAAAGTTATCCGGCAGCTCCATCAAAGTATAATTTAATGGGAACTGATGATCGTGGCCGAGATGTTTTAACGCGGTTGTTGTATGGCTTACGGTATTCTTTTATTTTTGCAATCGGCGCTTGGATGGTTGCCTATTTTATTGGTGTAGTGATTGGTTCACTGACTGGATTTTTCGGCGGTAAATTTGATCTAGTGACAATGAGAACAGTTGAAATTATTCAAACAATGCCAACAACTTTAATTTTGATTACGATCATTTCGATTTTTACTCCGAACTTATTTGTTCTTGTTTTGTTTTTATCTGCATTTGAATGGACAAAAATTGCTTTGTATATGCGTGGTCAGTTTTTACAACTGCGTAAGCGTGAGTATGTCGAAGCCGCACGAGCTATTGGTTCGTCAAATGGTCGGATTATCTTTAAACACATTTTACCAAATGCAATTACGCCAATCGTGACATTTTCACCGTTTGATATTGCGGTGAATATTTCAACTTTAGCCTTTTTAGACTATTTAGGTTTAGGATTAAGAGCACCGACGCCAAGTTGGGGAGAGTTACTTCAGCAGGCGCAAAAATATTTTACAACTGCTGAATGGCTTGTGTGGTATCCATCGGTTGCACTAATTATTACGTTAACTTTGTTAATTAATATTGGGTTAGCAGTCAGAGACGCATTCGACTCTAAATCGTCAGTTGGATAATCATCTAGGCTTCGATACTTCAATGGTTCCATATGTTTTAGTCACAATGGCTGGTCGTGGCCAGCGTTTTAAGGAAGCTGGCTATGTGCAGCCGAAGCCATTTGTGACAGTGCTTGGTCAACCGATGATATCTAGGTTGATGGATTTGTTTCCGCCGAATTGGCCGTCAGTTTATGTATTAAACAATCAAGATTATAGTCATACACATATTGATTACTTGAAGAATTTAAGGCGTCATTTGCAATCGCAAGTTATTGATCAAATTATAACAATTGAGCCAAATGATGGTGGACCCCTTAAAACAGTATTGGCAGGTTTAGACTTGATTCCAGAAAATGTACCAGTTTTTGTGACTTACTGCGATTATGGAATGGTTTGGAGTGCGGAGTCTTTTTTGAATTTTATTAAGGATAATGAAACTGATATTTGCTTTGTAAGCTATAAAGGATTTCATGCCCACTATTTGAGTCCTAATATGTACTGCTATACAAAATCTGATGGTTTGCGAGTTGTAGATATTAAAGAAAAAGAGTGTTTTTCAAGTCGTCGCGAGTTTGATTATGCTTCGACTGGTGGATATTATTTCAAAACGGCAAAGTTGCTTAAGCAAGCATTAGTTGAGCAAATAAAACAAAATTTAAGTTGGAACGGTGAATACTTCACGTCATTAGCTGTGAAAGCTTTAATGAATATTAATCAAGATTTAAGAGTTCATGTTTATGAAATTCCTAAATTTTTTCAATGGGGTACTCCAGAAGATTTAAAAGCTTTTGAGTATTGGTCAGAGGTCGATTATGCAAGTTTTAAAAAATAAATATTTTATTGGATTTGTTATTTTAGTTTTATTGTTGGCCATTGTTGATTGGTTTTTATTTGGCCGCACTCCAGTTAATGAATTTCAAGCTGTTAAATCTGTTGTAACTGAAAAATTTCAAACAACAACTCAGGGCTTAAAAAGTGCCTCTTCTGACACAAATAAAGAAGACATGTCTGAAACTGAAAAGCAAATGATGTCTGAAGATCAAAAAATAAATCCATTTAATCCTGCCACTGCATCTTTAGAGCAATTTAGAGTTTGGTTGAATTCTGAGTCAAAATCATTACGTCACTATAATGTTAACGCTGAGGCATTAGAGCAAAAATATCAGAGTTTAGCCTCTAACATGACGAAGGAGCAGTTCAAATTACTTTCTGAAATTGCTCAATCGGCTGAATCCAAAATAGATGATAAAATTATGGCTGCATATATGCTGGGATATGCAGGTCAAGAATCTTATTCGCTTTTATCTGATGTTATTACGAGTGAATATCATTTGAGTGGTAAAGTTCAAGCTCATAGCGCGCCGGAGATAGAGCAAACGCGTGAAAGAGCGATACGAGTTGTTTTGATTGATCGATTATTTTCTGAAGCTAAAAGTAAAGATGTAAATCGAGCTCGTAGTGCTCGGCTAGAATTACAAAATCTTATTTCTCATATAAGAGATTCCTATTTAAAAAATTACGCTCAGAGTAAATTAAAAGAATTATCAAAATAATAATGAATTGATGTTGCTTGCATTTAAAAATTGATGTGAAATTTTTCTTTGTCCACAGGAGGGGCGTGGCTATGAAAAAAACATCGACGTTTTTTATGATTTTAGTTTTTGTGTTATCAGCAGCATTTAATGCGAGCGCTGATGTTGTTATTAATCCAATACCACCACAAGATGATATTAAAGCAAATTGTATATCAGCATCAGATATGACGGCAATAGCCACATATTTTAAACAATTTCAAAATCTATCAGGCAAAGAGTTTTGTTTTGATAATTCGCAGACGGCGTATCTGTTAGCTGGTTTGCAATATATACGTAAAGTCCAATTTACAGAGCCTATGGTGAATAGTCCTGATGATTTATTTACAGGAAAATTTGCAAAAGATTGGTTTGGTTATTTTACTAAACTTGTGAATAAAATTCAGATTGAAAGTAATTGCCCAGTCGGAGTTATTGCATTTGTTTACGGTGGTTTTTTATCTGATTCGACGATGCATGTTTGCCCGATGGCTCTAACAAATTCATTTACAGCACTTGATCTTGCGAGTGTCTTTTTGCATGAAGCGCGGCATTTAGATGGTTTTCCGCACATAACTTGTAATCAAGGACCACGTTCTGGTTTACGTGGAGCTTGTGATCAAAAAATTTCGGATGCAGGCTCTTATGCAGTGACAGTTGAAACATACGCTCAATTAGGACAATACGGTAAGGACATTCATCCAGCATTTAGAGCAATTGCGCAAGCATCGGCCTTAATTTATGGAGAAGAGGCTTTTCAAACAAAAGTTAGAATCAATAAAGAAGAATCATTTATGGCTTTAACGGCTGATAAAAAAATATATAAAATTGATTCCGGCTTGACTAAATCTGCGGAGCTCGTTGGTGAAACATCTCAGTTGGGTCATATTGCTAAATCAAAAATGGGCCTAGTTCTTCTTCCAGAGGATAAAAATTTACCTATGGTTAAGTTTTTTGCATCAGGCGAAACTCAGAGTATGTCGAATGAGTATAATGATTCAACACCTGTAGATCGAGCAAACGTTGTTGATTATTACTTTGCGTGGACGTGGAATGCTCGAATTGAAAAAAATAAAGTGCGTTTTTTCTGCGATAAACGAGAAAATCCAACACAAAAATCTGAAGTTGCTTTACCTGCTGGCGAGGCCATTTCAATTATTTATCCTGAAGGCTATACTCCGGACAAAAATTATGCTTTTGTAACAACGACAATGGGTACGGTTCAAATATCATGTGAGGCTGGTAAGGGCAAAATTGTATCAACTCAATTGCCGCTTGATTCGGATATTAAACGTATTCACAAGGCAAATAATGTAACAATTGCTTTAACTCGATCTGGTGATATTTTAAATTTAAATAATCAATCACAACGAGTTGATTTAGGAATTTCAAACATTGTTGATATTTCCTCATATACTCGTGCAACATTTTTTGATAAATAATAGCAGTTTCATTTTTAAATTGGTCTAAGATTTTAGAGAAAGCTCTCATGGATGAGGGCTTTTTTTATGGTGAAAATGTTATATTTAAAGAATGACTTCTGTTTTTATAAAGTCGTCATAAAAAACCTGAAACTCACTTTGATCAGGCCAATTGACTAACATCGCATCACTTAATATTTTTTGTAAAAAAGGATGTAATTGATCAATTAAATCACCATCAATAAATGACATTGACCAGTTTTCAAAGAGTCTGTTTGTTGAAGTCCATTCGCCAATAACACGAACTTTTTTATGACGTCGATCTTGAACGATACGGCCTAAAATTTCTTTTACATGAGATTCTTTTCCCTCTAAATATTGAATAAAAAATCCATCACGAAAAATAAGAAGTCCTGTTACATTTAATTCTACATTCTTTTTTCGAGCTGAATATAGAATGTTTTCTAAATCAGTATAGCTTAGGTCTGGACAAGCTTCGCTAACATAAACAAGCTGAAATATATCTTCAGCTTTATTTGAAAAATAATTATTTGGTTGATTCAAACTTATTCCATTTCTTCTAAGTAGGTGTATCCAGAGAGACCTTCTTCATAGTGTTTTAAGAGTGATTTTGCTTCATGTTTAGAAATGTTTCCAGCTGCAATAGATTCTTCAGTGTATTGTCTCACTTTATCAACCATTTCAGCCCGACCGTATTGCACGTAACTGAGAACTTCTGTGACAGTGTCTCCAGGTATATAATGATCTACGGTGTAGCCAGAGTCATGAATTGAAATATGAACTGCATCTGTATCGCCAAACAAATTGTGTAAATCACCTAAAATTTCTTGATATGCACCAGTTAAGAAAACTGCTAAAAAGTATGAATCGCCTTCTTTAAATGGATGGATACGCAATGTTTTTTTAAATTCACCGGTTTCTGTGTCGATAAACTTTTCAATTTTGCCATCTGAATCACAAGTCAAATCGGCTAATGTGGCCTCGTGATAAGGTTCATTTGACAAGTTGTGAATTGGCATCACAGGAAATAACTGACCAACAGCCCAAGAGTCTGGGATTGATTGAAAAATTGAAAAATTGCAAAAATAGGTATCGCACAATTCTTCTCTGAGTTGTTCAACGATGTCTTCGCAATCAGGAGTAACTCGTGCGATTTCCAACATTTTTGTGGCTATTGTAAAGTGCATGCTTTCGCACCAAGCACGCTGGGTCAGGTTTAATACGCCATACGTAAATAAATTTAAGATTTCATTTTTAGCCTGCATCATATCATTGAAACACTCATTGATATTCTCAGAGTTCAATTTTTCGAAAACATATTGTAGGTCTTGCATGATCGATGGATCTTTTTTAGCGGCTGGCACGGGTGGCTGCTGACGATATAAATTATTTACACCCATAACATTGAATACTAAAACAGAGTGATGAGCGACAAGTGAGCGACCAGATTCTGTGATAATATTTGGATGTGGAATATTTTTTTCATCACATAATGTTTGAATTGTTGAGACAACGTCATTTGCATATTCTTGCTCTGAATAATTGATCGACGAATCTGAGTGTCCAGAACCATCATAATCAACACCTAAACCGCCACCCACATCGATGTATTTTAAATTTGCACCAAGACTGTGAAGTTCAGTGTAAAAACGAGCAGCTTCTTTGAGAGAAGATTTAATACTTTGAATCGATGGGACTTGTGAGCCTATGTGGTAATGTAAAAGCTCTAAGCAGTCTAACATATCTTGTTTACGAAGTGTTTCAACCCCCTCTACGATTTCAGCTGCCGTGAGTCCAAATTTAGATTTAGCACCTGCTGAATCAACCCATTTTCCGGCACCTTGTGTATTAAGCTTAGCTCTAAATCCAATTTTAGGTTTGATATTCAGTTTTTTAGCCGCATCTGTTATAATTTTTAATTCATCTTTACGGTCGACGACAATAATAATGTCACGACCCAGCTTTTGTGCAAGTAATGCTGTTTCAATATATTCAGCGTCCTTGAATCCATTACAAACTATGACAGCATCTGTCGTGTTCATGAGTGATAAAACGACTAGCAATTCAGGTTTTGAACCACATTCGAGTCCGAGTTTGTGATTTTTCCCAAAACGAACAAGCTCTTGTACGAGGTGACGTTGTTGATTAACTTTGATGGGATAAACACCATGATATTGACCTTTATAGTTGTGGTCGGTAAATGCTTTTTGAAAACAAGAATTTAATAATTGAACGCGTTGATTAATGATGTCCGGGAACCTGATCATAATTGGAACTCTGATGCCGCGATCTTGAAGCTCCTGAGTTAATTCATATAAATCAACTGTAGGGCCAGTTGCTCCTTTTGGGCTAACTGTCACATTTCCTTGAGGGTTTATTCCAAAATAACCATTGCCCCAGTTGTTTATTCCATAAAGTTCAGCACTTTTTTCTGGACTCCAAGAAGCTGATTTTAAATGAGCAAAAGTTTGACTTGTTTCCATGACAATCCCCCCAAAAAAATTTAGTTAAACTTTTATACAGTTTTTTTGAGGGGGTGCAAATTATTTTACAATTATTTTGCAATGAGATTTAAAATTTTCCCGGCTTTGTATATGACCTTGGAAGGTGATCCACCATTCAAAGCCGCAGCAACAGTTTGAATTTTGAGTGCAGCGGCTACCGCAGTTGCTTCATCAGCATCCATCGCGATTTCAATAGTACCTCTCATTTTACCATTAACTTGAACACCCATTGTTGCTGTGTCGTCGATACAAAGCTCGGGTTTGTGCGATGGCCAAGGAGCAGTTACAACTAAACCTTCACCACCTAAACGATGCCAGAGCTCTTCAGCTAAATGTGGGGCAAATGGTTGTAAAATTTGCGCAAGTGGTAACAATGCTTTTTTAGATTTGCAGTCATGTTTATACAGCTCATTCACTAAAATCATCATTTGGCTTATTGAAGTATTAAAGCTTAAATTTTCAATATCTTCAGAAACTTTTTTGATTGTTTTGTGAACAACTTTTTCTAATTCTTTTGGTAAATCAGCATCTGTTGCGTGAGTTTCATTTGTTTGCTCATTGACAACTAATCGGTAGATTCTATCTAAAAATCTTTTGACTCCGTCGATTCCACTTGCAGACCAAGGTTTATCTTTATCCAAAGGTCCGAGGAAGCACACATAACATCTTAATGCATCGACACCACAATCCTTTGCGACTTCATCCGCAGGAATAACATTTCCTCGGGATTTAGACATTTTTTCGCCATCAGGTCCAAGAATCATTCCTTGATGTGCTAGCTTTTGAAATGGCTCATCTATCGAAATGAGACCTGCATCAAAAAGAACTTTTGTCCAAAAACGTGAATACAATAAATGGCCAACTGTGTGTTCTGCCCCACCAACATAAAGATCCACAGGCAGCCAATATTTAACAGCCTCTTTGGAGAATGGAGCAGCTGTGTTGTGTGGATCTGCATATCGTAAAAAATACCATGACGAACCGGCAGCGCCAGGCATGGTGTCTGTTTCACGTTTACCCAACTTGTAATTAACCCAGTCTTTATTATTAGCTAATGGAGCCTCTCCAGAATCAGATGGCTCGTAATTCGCGACTTCAGGTAATAAAACCGGAAGCTCGTTTTCAGGAATCGCGTTCAAATGACCATCAGCCGTTTTATAAATAGGAAATGGTTCACCCCAATAGCGTTGTCTTGAAAAAAGCCAATCACGTAATTTATATTGAACTTGTTTATGACCTAATTTTTTAGATTCTAAGTATTGAATCATTTTAGTGATAGCTTCAGTTTTGGTTAGCCCATTTAAAAAATCTGAATTACAAAGAGGACCATCGCCTGTAAACGGTAATTCTGTATTTGATTCGAGAACTCGAACAATGGGAATTTCAAACTGAGTTGCAAATTCAAAATCGCGTTCATCATGGCCGGGGACAGCCATAATTGCTCCGGTGCCGTAATCCATCATAACATAGTCAGCTATCCAAATGGGGATTTCTTTTTGAGTGACTGGATTAATAGCGAAAGCACCTGTAAATACACCAGTTTTTTCTGTATTGGCTTTACGATCAATTTCAGACTTCTTAGCTGAAGATTCAATGTAATCAGCAACTAAACGAGCTTGGTCTTGGGATGTGATTTTTTGAACCAAAGGATGCTCTGGAGCCAAAACCATAAACGTCACACCATAAATTGTATCTGGTCGTGTCGTAAAAATTTCAAAACTATGAGATTCATTATTTTGAATTTTAAAATGAATGACTGCACCTTCAGATTTACCAATCCAATTCCGTTGACCTTCTTTTGTTCGTTCTGGCCAATCTAATTTATCTAAATCATTTAAAAGTCGTTCGGCGTAATCAGTAATTTTGAGCATCCATTGCTTCATTGGAACACGAATAACAGGATGTCCTCCGCGTTCAGATTTTCCGTCAACAACTTCATCATTGGCTAAAACTGTTTTAAGTGCTGGACACCAATTAACGGGGACTTCTTTTTGATAGGCTAAACCTTTTTCGAATAGTTTTAAAAAAATAAATTGTGTCCATTTATAATATGTTGGTTCGCAAGTTGAAATTTCACGCGACCAATCAAAACTAAAACCGTAACGTTGTAAAGTTGCACGAAAACTTGAAATAGCGCTAGCAGTTGTAATTGATGGATGTACACCTGTTTGAATTGCGTATTGTTCGGCGGGTAATCCAAATGCATCGTAACCCATGGGGTGTAAAACATTAAATCCTTTGGCTCTTTTATAACGTGAAACAATATCCGTCGGTGTATAAGAAGCGATGTGCCCCATGTGTAAACCTGAACCTGATGGATATGGAAACATATCTAATGCATAATATTTTGGTTTAGTAGATTTATCTTCAGCTTTGTAAGCTTGCTTTTCAGCCCAACTTTTCTGCCATTTGAGTTCGATTTCATTGTGCTTCATAAATTTATTAGCCTTTATTTTGTTAATTAAAATAGTTCAGTAAAAGGCTATCATAAAGGTAAGGCTGATCGAAATCAAATGACATCCTGAGGGATTAAAAATTGTTTTGCAATGCGCGACTTTCGGTTAAAGACTGAACTCGGGTAAAACTTTTCGTAAAGCTTGCATAAGTTCATCGTGACTAAATGGTTTGGAAACAACCAACTGCGCGCCACGAGTAAGACAGTCTTTTGCTGCAATATCTGAAAATCCTGTCATAAAAACAAGAACAGGTAGTTTAGGATTGACCTTACGAACAGTATCGAGCAGTAGTAAGCCATCGCCATCTGGCATGCGAATGTCAGATAAAATCAGATCAAATTGTGATTTTTTTAAAATTTCAACAGCGGCATTTCCACTTCTAGAGGCAACAACATCAAACCCACAAAGCTCTAAATTTTCACATAGAGCATCAAGTAAATCATGTTCGTCATCAACTATTAATACTCGCGGCATTTTTTTATCACTCACAATGGAAGTCCTTTAGTTTTGAGGTTGGTCAGATTTTAAATAACCTGGAATTTCTAAAATAAAACACGTATTTTTTGATGTACTATCATAGTAAAAATTCCCTTTGTGCTCGTCAAGAATTCCTTTTGAAATACTTAGACCTAAACCTGTACCTTTGCCTATATCTTTAGTGGTAAAAAATGGTTGCATCATTTTTTCAACAATGTGAGGAGGGATTCCTAAACCGCAATCAGTAAAAGTGATTTGAATCATGTGATTTTTTTTGGAAGCGGATATTTTTATCCACGGACTGGGTATAGATTCAATCGCATCGATTGAATTACTGATTAAATTCATCAAAACTTGTGCAATTTGGGTGGCTCTACAGTGAATAAAATATTTTGGATCAATGTCGAGCTTTAACTCAATATTTTTATTACGGAGTCTTTCATTCGATAGTTCGATGGTGTCGTCAATAATTTCTTTAAGTGAAGTGTCTAAGTATTCATCTTGATCTGAGTTGCGAGAAAAAGATCTTAAACCTTTTATGATTTTTCCAATTCGAGTTGTTGTGGATTCAATTTTGTTAAGATCGCTGATAAGCTTTTCATTATCAAGTTTTCCTAAACTTAATTTTAATTTAATTTGACTGATTTTAGTTATAATTATTCCGAGCGGATTATTAATTTCATGTGCTATTCCGCCGGCCATTTCACCGAGTGAAGACATTTTAGCAGTTGAAATCATAGTTAATCTTTGCTTTTTAATTGTTTTTACAAACAAAGTTAAAAATAATCCCGCTAGAAAAAATGAACCAAAGAAATTTATTGCCATAAAAACATGCGGATAAGGCGGTGAAAACCTCCAATCAGGGGGGAGAATTGAAACGCCTAACGTTTCAGTCATGATCCAGGTTATAATTGGGAGAGATGCTCCAAATAAGATATGTTTTAAGTCTTCAAAATCGTGAATTAATAAAGCCACCATCAGCGCAGGAATAGAGTAATTCTCGACATTAACAACATGATTTAATCCGAGGCTAGTTCCATAGATATAGAAATTGCAACACACCAAAAAAAAGGCGCGAGCTGTTTTGTGATGCTCCTTTTTTTCAATAAGTAAAGTTAATGGTGTAAAGATAAACGCGCCTATTCCTACGCAAACAGAGGCGAAATATGCACCCATAAATCCGTAAAAAATTGTATAAAAAAATATGAGTATTCCTACTGATATCACAAAGCGGTTAAAAAAATTGGTTGTTTCACTTTTTATTGTAGAAACGGGTGCTGTGTTTGTGAGATTTGCCATGCTGTGATTATTTCCCTTCGATAGCCATTTGTTTTGATTCAATCGCAATTGGTAAAGTAACTACAAAAGTTGTGTTGGGGTTTGTTTTGTCATAATAAAATTCACCATTGTGATCCTCAATAATGCCTTTTGTAATGCTCAAACCTAAGCCGGTCCCTTTTCCGATATCTTTAGTTGTGTAGAAAGGTTGCATCATTTTTTCAACCACATCGTCAGAGATACCTAATCCTGAATCTGTGAAATAAATTTTTACTTTATCACTGTCTTGTTGTGTGGTGATTTTGATCCAAGGCAACTCATGTTTTTCGATAGCATCAATTGAGTTTTGAACAAGGTTCATAAATACTTGTGAAATTTGAATGGGTTGGCAGCTTATCGTGGGATTAAACGATGTGTTTTTTTCTAAGTTAATGCTTTTCGATTTTAGTTTTTCTGAGCAAAGTTCGAGAGTGTCGTTGATGATATCATTGACGTTTACTTTCTGAAGTGGGTCTTTATCAGAATTTCTAGAAAATGATTTTAAACCTTTAATAATTTTAGCAATTCTTTTTGTGGTATTTTCAATTTTGATGAGTTCTTCGATAATTTGATCTTTGTTAATGTTTTCTTTATTTAAGTGAGATTTAATTTGTAGTGATTTCATTAAAATGACACTTAATGGATTGTTAATTTCATGCGCTATGCCGCTAGCCATTTCGCCAAGAGATGACATTTTAGCTGATGTAATGAGGCTGGATTTTTGTTCGTTGATGGTGTTAGCAAAAATGAGCATAAAAACACCACCAATGCTGTATGCACCAAGAAAATTAATTGTGATAAATAAGTTTGGACTTTGTGGAGTAAATATCCACTCTTGTGGAATGAATTCTGCTCCTGCATACTGAGTTAAGACCCAACAAAAGATTGGAATCAAAGCTCCAAAAAAAATATTTTTGCGATCAGTTGAATCAAACACAACAATTGGAATCAGTATAGCAGGTAAAAAATAATATTCGATTCTCACTGAGTGTCCAAAACCTAAACTGGTAACATAAATATAAAAATTGCAACTGAGCAAAAATAAATGTCGAGATGTCTGCCTAAATTTAAGTTTTTCAAAGTAAATGTTGAGTGGACTTAAGATAAAAGTACCGATGGCTACGGCCAAGCAGGCAACATAGGCTTGCATGAGGCCATAAAATACAGTGTAAAATGCGACAACAATCCAAATAGTATACAAAAATTTAAAAAATTGTTTTGTTCCTGAAAAACTGGGTGGATTATTGTTAAATTTTAAATTAATCATCACGACTGGATATCGGTAAACAAAAAACGATTCTAAAAAACATATTTTAAATCATAATCATGAGTGACTCATTGTGAGTCATATTCATCTTATTATTTAGAATTCAGTCTAGATTTTAATTTTTTTTTATCAAAAACTAATCAAAAAAGCTAATGTTGCCGATAGATAATCCATATGAAAAAGGATCCAAAACAAAGAGTCATAGTTGTACTGGATGAAGATCCAGACACTCTTGAGTTAGTTGCTGAGCCACTCAGATGGGAAGGCTACGACGTTCAAAGCTTTACCTCTCCGAAAGAGGCAAGTGAAGCCTTGAAGTCGTTACGACCTCAGCTGGTTGTTATTGATCCTGACTTTTCATCTGGAGAGGGTGAAGAGTATTTAGCGAATTTTTTTTCGGCGACTCAAAAAGTACCTGTTTTGGTTATGTCATCACATGCAACAACTGAAAAAATAACTCAATATTTAGATTTAGGGGCGTGTGATTTTATTAATTCTCCATTTGTTCCGCTAGAGTTTCTTGCTAGGGTTCGCACGCAACTTAGGATCAGAGACATGCAGGAAGAGCTATTATTAGCTAATCAAAAGTTGCAAGAACTTGTTGAGATTGATGATTTGACAGGTCTATTTAATACCCGATCATTATTCACTAAATTAGAATTTGAAATGGAGCGTTCAATCAGGTTTCAGCGTCCTGTCACTGTTGTTATGATTGATATGGATAAATTTAAAAATGTTAATGACGGTCATGATCATTTGTTTGGGAGTTATGTGTTGTCAGAAGTTGGCAAAATTATTCGTCAAAACACTCGAACTGTTGATATTCCGGCTCGTTATGGCGGAGATGAGTTCTTGATCGTTTTATCTGAGGTTCCGCTCACTGGCGTTGAGCATTTTTGCGAAAAGTTAAGACAAAAAATTGAGCAAACGACTTTCAGTAATGGACCGGATTCAATTAAACTCACTTTGTCCTTAGGATATGCGACATTTGATGCCCAGAATGCCGAGTCTGTTACAGCACGAGAGATTGTTCGTCGAGCAGACGTTGCCCTGTATCAGGCTAAAAATACAGGTCGAAATCGAGTTGTCGCTTATAATGAAAAGTTTGACCGACTTCATCGGTTAGAAAAATCTCCTGTGATGGAAGTTCTAGACAGAAAAAGAAAGACAGCTTAATTCTTTTGTGACATAGATGAGATATGTCAAATCATCAAACTAAAGCCGCTCGATTATCACTTATAGTCAGTTTTTTCGTACTGGCATTGAAATTCGCTGGTTATTTTCAAACCAACTCAACAGCAATTTTATCTGATGCCTTAGAAACGATTACAAATGTTGTCACTGCAATTGTTGCGTTAATTATTTTAAAATTTGCACTGGCGCCTGCGGATGAAGATCATCCTTATGGTCACGGAAAATTAGAGTATTTTTCAGCAGCATTTGAAGGTGGAATTATATTATTTGCTGCCTTTGCTATTATTTTTGAATCGATTCGAACGATTATTACTGGATACGAAGTTCGAAATATTATGACTGGTATTATATATATTATATTAGCGACGATCATCAATTTGGTTGTTGGTTTGTATTTAATCAGAGTTGGTCAAAAACAAAATTCAGAGACATTAAAAGCCAGTGGAGTTCATTTGCTGTCCGACGTAAAAACGACAGGTGGTGTTGTTGTTGGATTAATTCTTTATAAAGTAACGGGTGTGAAGTGGATTGATCCTGCAATTGGGATTTTAGTTGGATTGTGGCTGGGACATGAATCATCACAAATCATTAAAAAAAATATTGGCGGGTTATTAGATGAGGCAGATTTTGACAGTGTTGTTGATTTAGCTTCAAATATTAAAAAACATTTAAAACCAGGAATTATAGATATTCATAATTTAAGAATCATTAGATCAGGATCTTTTCATCATATTGATGCGCATATTGTTGTTCCTGAATTTTGGAATATTAAAACAATACACGATTTAGCACATGATTTTGAAAAAGCAGTCGTCACTGACTATAAATTTGAGGGAGAGTTTGCTTTTCATACTGATCCTTGTGGTCAACACTATTGTAAAAACTGTAATATACAACATTGTCCAGTTCGAAAATCTGAATATAAAATAGCTCGAAATTTAACGCCAGAGCATATGATTAAAGGTCCACAGTACACGGAATAAACTTATGAATGACGATAAAATAAATAAAACGAAAAAAGAAGATTATTTTAAATATGTAACTGAGTTACGTAGACCAGATATAAATCTAACAAGAACTTTGCCAAGGCAAACAATATATTCATTAACACTAGATAATGAATATAAAGAGTTTGCATTTAATGAAGAGCGTGCACCTTTAAATAAAGGTCATTGGCGTTCACGTGTGTTTAAAGTTGAAGATTCTGTTCCACTCGACGTTGAAATTGGTACTGGTGCGGGAATGCATTTTGCTTATCATGCGCATAAATACCCAAATAGGTGTTTGGTCGGGTTAGAGTTAAAATATAAACCACTCATTCAGTCGATTCGTCGCGCGAGAGTCAATGGTCAAAATAATTCGGCTATATGTCGTTATCATGCGTTTAATTTAGATTTACTATTTGATAAACAAGAAGTTGATAATGTGTATATTCATTTTCCTGATCCATGGACATCACCGAACAAGCCTAAAAACAGAGTGGTTAATCGCATTATTTTAAAGTGGATCTATGAGATGCAAAAGCCAGGATCATTTTTAGAATTTAAAACTGATTCGCGTGAATATTTTTTATGGGCATTGGATGAGATTAAAGATTCACCTTACCAAGTTGAATATCAAACGCTAAATTTGTATTCAGAAGATAATGAATACAAAAGAAATAATTTTCCAACAACGTTTGAGAAGATTTTTGTGAAGCAAAATATTGATATTAATTATATTAAACTTGTTAAGAAATAATTTACCAGTAGGATGCTTCGACAACAAGATCGCTTAAGACTGTAATTTGGCAACTGAGTCTACAGTCGGTGGGTACATTATTGCGCAACATCGTTTTTTGTTCGAATTCATTTGGTTCAGAATGAGGACTAATTTTTAGAAAACATTTTGAGCAAATACCTTCGCCTTTACATGAAGAAGCGACGGGTAAACCATTTTGCAAAAGCAAATTCATTAAATTGACACCCTTAGGAGCATTAATGACAAGATTCTTTTGTGGAATGAAAACTTTTGGCATATAAATAAAATTATGTCTGAAAAAGCAATTCATCACAAATTTATTTTACTTGGTTCGAGTCGAGGCTTGGGATGGGAAGTTTATCAGCAATTATTAATTAAGTACCCTCAAAGTCAGTTCCTGTTGATTTCGCGAAAAATATTTCAAAAATCTGAAAAAATTAATAAAACTAATACAGAATTGTTGGCTTTTGATTTTTCACAGCAGAACGTAAATATTGATTTATTAAATAGTCTACAGCAATTTCAGCCGACACATATTTTATATATTGCAGGTGGTGGACCTTATGGAGTTTTTGAGTCTAAAAAATGGTCTGATCATGTTTGGGCAATGAATGTGAATTATAATTCACCAGCTCAAATCTTGCATTTTATATTAAGCCATCCAAAGTTATTTCCAGATTTAGTGACGGTTCTTTTTGTCGGATCAAAAATTGCTGAAGATCAACCAGATCCAATGGCAAGTAGTTATTGTGCCGCTAAACATGCACTTAAAGGTTTAATTACTACATTACAAAAAGAAAATTCAAGTTCAATTCAGATAAAATTATTTTCACCAGGTTATATTGATACTGCGCTTCTTCCTGAGAAAAGTTGGCCTCGAGAAATGAATTTAGCAAAATCTGCTGAAATAGTTGCCTCTGATTTGATTAATATTTTAAATTGAACTCTAGGCGTTATGCTTTTTGTGTATTAAAGTTTTTTAAATAAAATTATACTTTATAAATAAAGAAATTAGAGGTTTTCATGACTACACCAACAACGAATATTGAAAATGTAATTATAATTGGTTCAGGCCCTGCAGGTTTAACTTCAGCAGTTTATACAGCGCGAGCTAATTTAAACCCTCTCATGATTGAAGGCGAAGAGGCTGGTGGACAATTGATGATTACAACTGAGGTAGAAAATTTTCCTGGTTTTGAACACGGTATTACAGGACCTGATTTGATAGCTGTTATGCGTAAGCAAGCTGAACGTTTTGGAACACGTTTTATTACTCGAAATGTAACAAAAGTCGATTTTTCAATGAAGCCATACAAAGTATTTGTGGGCGATAAAGAGTATTTAACCAAGTCTGTGATTATATCAACAGGTGCCAGCGCTAAATTGATTGGGTTACCATCTGAAAAGCAGTACATGAGTCGGGGTGTATCAGCTTGTGCAACTTGTGACGGTGCTTTTTTTAAAAATGTAGAAGTTGGTGTTGTCGGTGGTGGTGATACGGCAATGGAAGAGGCTAATTTTTTAACAAGATTTGCGAGTAAAGTTTATATTATACATCGAAGTGAAAATTTTAAAGCTTCAAAAATAATGTTGGAACGTGCTCAAAAAAATCCAAAAATTGAATTTGTAACAAATGCTGTTGTTGATGAGGTTTTAGGGGATGGCAAATCGATGAATGCAATAAAGTTGAAATCAACCAAGACTGGTGAAATCACGACTAAAAGCTTGCAGGGTTTATTTATAGCCATTGGACATCAGCCTAATACAAAGCTTTTTAATGGACTGATTACGGTAAATGATGTGGGATATATTCAAACAAAACCTGGAACAACATACACGAATGTAGAAGGTGTTTTTGCGGCAGGCGATGTTCAAGATCCAATCTATAGACAGGCTATTACAGCAGCTGGATCTGGATGTATGGCGGCGATTGATTGTGAAAGATGGTTGGAAACTCAGCATTAAGCTGAGTTCTAATCAAGTTAAGTTGAGGGTTTATGTCTAAAAAATTTAGTACGTCTGATTTGATTCGAAAAATTGAAAAATTAACCAAACAACGAATTGCCGGGCAAGAAGTTGTGGCGTTAGATCAGTTCAGAGAAGCTTCAAAAAAAATACATCCGACCACAATTTTGGTTATTGAAGATGAAGAGACGCAGCGAAATTCATTGAAAAGAATATTAGAATCTGATGGATACCAAGTTAAATTAGCTGAAGATTCTGCACAATTGTCTTCGTTATTAGAAGAGGACATTCAAATTGATTTTATTATTATGGATGTTGGGCTACCATGGGTAAATGGTTTTGAATTGGCACAAATGTTAAAAGAACACCCAGACTTAAAGCATATTCCACTTGTTTTTCTATCTGCGACAGCTGAGCTTGAAGATTTACAAAAGGGGCGCGAGGTTGGTGCTTCTGATTATATTAAGAAGCCATTTGATATTGAAAAACTTAAGACTCGTATTAAAGAGTTACTTCAGGCTCCAAAATAATTAAGCAGATTTCTTTTTCTTCTGTTGATTTATGTAATCATTAAGTAGATCTTTAAGGCGTTGCTTTTGAATAGGTGTCATGCTGATAAAAGTAATCCTTTGAGTAAGACCCTCATTTTTAATAACTTCGGCACGAAGTTGAACGCGAGCATTTAATGTATTCGTTGGATTTCGATTAACTACAACAAGATCAAAGTTATCATCATAAAAATCAATAGGGACAACTTCTTCAAGCAATGTTCCACTTAATGAAATATTTTTTGAAAAACTTCTAAATGTTTTATTTTTTTTATTGATAAGTAAAATTTCTATTTTAAATTCGTGTCTTTCACTGCGAGCATGGTATGGATCATTGATAGATTTAAAATTGAGATGATTAACCGTTGGTGCTTTAGCCTCAATGAGGTCGCCATTATAATCATTTTTATTTATTAGATTTTTATCAGGCTTTTGATAGTCTGACGTGGTCGCATATGTTAATGATGACTGTGCCGAGTAAGTATTTTCATGATGAACAGTTTTTTCATTTTGACTTGATGTGAAATCTAATTTTGTTTGTGTTAATGTATTGTCATTTTGATTAAGTGGAGTTGGATTTTTTAAATCTGTAACGCTTTGTAGGGTAACTGATAAAGTTTTTTGATCACTCTCTAAATATTCGTTTAGGGGTTGCCAGTTTTGCCAACCTGTTGTCCAAATGAAATAACGTATGTATTCATGTTTAGGTAAACGAGCTATAGCTAATTTTAAATCATCTAGGCTGATTGGTTGAGATTGAATTTTTGTGAGATTGTCCAATAGAATCCAAGTTTTGTTTGCCATATCAGATTTATCGGTATTTTAACAAAAAAATTTAATAACGAATTTATAACTTTAAAACAAAATATTATTTCTAGATGATGGTCCAGTCGCTTTTCTTCAGACATAACGTAAGATATTATCATTATGAAAATGAAAATATATATTTTATTCTGTGCTATTTGCTTTAATACTTTAAATACGGCTTGGGCGACTGAAAATTCTTATGGAATGATCATGATTGTTAAAGGAAATGTTAAGGTTATTAAAATCGACGAACAAATGCTGGATGCAAAACTTGGTTTAAAGGTATTTCCTCAAGATATAATCGTGACAGGAAAAAATTCTCGAGCAAAAATAGTTATGAGCGATCGTAATATAATTAATGTTTTGCCAGATACAAAGCTAAAAATTGAACAGTACGTTAATAATGAAAATGAAAAGAATGTCAAATTAGAACTCTTAGAGGGTAAAATTCGAAACAATGTAGAGCAAAAATACGACAATGATAAAAACAAATTTGAGGTTAAAACTGCAACGGCAATTGCTGGTGTTCGGGGAACACAATTTATTACAAGTTTTGATAAAATTAAATTAAAAACAGAAGTTGTTACGCTTAAAGGTGAAGTGAGTTTTAAAGGAATTGATTTTAAAACAAATACAGTAACTGATCCTGTGATAGTCAAAAGAGGCGAATCATCTTCATCTGGTCAAGGAGCGGCACCTGAAGCTCCAAAAAAAATCGCTCCTGCTGATTTTAAAAAAATTGAAAATGAATCGGTTGTTAAAAAAGAGGTTAATGCATCAACTCATGGGATAGGACAGCAGCCATCAACTGGTGCGCCTCCAAATCAAATTAAAAATGAAGTAAAGCAAATCATTTCAAATATTGAACGTAAAGATAACGTAATGGGTGATACGCTTAAGCAGAATTTAAACAAGCCAGCTAAAGTTAAAGTTGTTCCAGAACAATAATAGGTAATAAAATATGAATCGAATTATTTTCATCTTTTTCATTTTGGGAATTTATTGTCATATCAGCTTCGCTGAAAATGGGGCATTAAATTTAATATCAGAAATGCCAAAAGAGATTTCTATTCTAAATTTAGAGTCTCTTGAGGTGCAGCAAGCAATTCAGTTGTATAACTCAAAACAATACGACTCTTCGCTCGCTATTTTACAAAAAATTAAAAATGATTCAAATATTTTAGATGCTTTTAATTATTTGAGTGGCTTAAATTATTATAAATTACAAAATTATGATATTGCTGAAAGATACTTAAGTGAAGTTACAAAAATTTTTAATGCTAAAGAGTTAGCAAATACGTATTATCACATTGGACTTTGCCAGTACCATAAAGAAAATTATGAACAAGCTGTTAATAGTTTTGAATTATCTTTGGATACATCAAATGATCCAAGTTTAGATAAAAAATCTGAAATAATGATTGAAAAAATTTTGCAAATACAAAATCAAATTGAAAAAGATAAAATAAAATGGACTTTAGGTTTTGGTATTGGGTTTCAATCTGACTCAAATGTTTTGAATGTAAAAGAAACTGATAAATCGTTGCGAGGGCAAGTTTTAAACTGGAGTGCTTTTGCTACATATAAATTATACTCTGATAAGGATAGTTTGTTTGAGCCCATGTTATATTATTCTGATTTGATAACATTTGATCAGTCATTTAAAGATGATAATGATCTAAAAAAAAGCGATGCCACCCAAATAATTTTATCTACACCGTTTAAAATTAAGTATAATTTATTTACGAGCAAATCATCATTAAACTTTGGTTACTACTTATTACCTAATGAGAATAATCAAAAAAACTTAGCTATTTCACTTATATTTTTCAGACAAGATGTATATGCTCCAATACACAAAGATCTGGAAAGTGTAATCAAGTTTATTATCGGGCGTGATCAATCACAATTAACTTATAGTGATGCTACAGACAATCAAAATTCTATTAAATTCGAATTGGGTGGAGGATTAATTTATCAAATACCTCAAAAACTCAATCATTCTGTATCAAGTAATATTGGTTATATTATAAATAATGCAGAAGGCGATAATGCTAAATATAATAAATATTATTTTGATTTAGATTATTCAATGCCGACGTTTATAGATGCTCAATCTACTTTTAAGATTGAGCATTCTGTGGCGCAGTATTTTAAATCAACATCAGGTCGCAAGGAAGAAGTAACGAATTTTGGATATAATTTATCTAAAGATCTCAATCAGAGATTAAGTTTAAGTTTTTTTATTAATCAAACATATTGTTACTCAACTGTGGAAAGTAACAAATATGATGAGACAGTTTTTGGTATACAACTATTGTCTGTTGTGAAATTTTAAAATTATTTATTTTTATATTCAAATACACCATCCCAGGATTCAGCTGGTGGATTGGCTATCATATTTTCTGAACGTGTTAAGTATAATTGACATAAAATATTATCTGGGTATTTTTGTGATAAATTTAAAAACAGCTCATATGATTTTTTAAAATCACGATTTTTGTATGTTTCTAAAGCTTTATGATATTCATCAATAAAAATTAATAAATTTTCATCATGTATATGTTGAATTTCACTAATTAATGAGTAAATTTTTACAGGTTTTGTTTTTCCTTTGACTCTCACCAAATCAGCTTCTTGAGTAATAAAACTTGATCGTACTGATAAATATGTAGATTCTGAAATAAGTACTTTTGAACCATAATTTTTATTTAATCCCTCTAGTCTCGAAGCTAAATTCACCTCATCGCCAATAACAGTGTAGCTTTGAATTTGATCTGAACCAATATTACCAGCGACCATTGTTCCTGTGTTAATACCGATACCAATCTGGATTTCTGGCCAATTTCGATTTTTAAAATCTAAATTTAGCTTTTCTAAATGACTTAGGCATTGCAAAGCAGCTCGGCATGCTTTTTGTGCGTGGTCTGGATAGTTAATTGGCGCGCCAAATAATGCCATAATTGCATCGCCCATAAATTTATCGACAGTTCCATCAACGCTAAAAATTGTTTCAGACATTGGAGTAAAATATTTATTAAGCATTAAAGAAAGCTCTTGGGGATCCATTTTTTCTGAAAAATCAGTAAAGCCTCGTATGTCCGAAAAGAATACGGTCATATTTAATTTTTGACCTTTAAGTTGTAAGTTATCTTGGTTTTTTAAAATTTCATTAACAATTTCTTTTGAAACATATTTTGAAAATGTATTTTTTATTTGCTGTGATTTTCGAGTTTCAAAAAAATAAATGTAAACTAAAAACACAAAGTAGACTATTAATGAAAATAAAAAAATAATTGAAATATATTGAAATTGAATACCAAGCTTAAAATAGTATCGAGTGATTTCAAATAAGACATAATTATAAGAAAATAAATAAATTGATGATATTAAAAGATTTGTGTATAAAAATAAAATTGTAAATGAAACTATAGTTAGTAGTGCTAGACTATAAGTTATAAAGTCTTCTTTTTTATATTTATTTACAAAATCATTTTTAAACAGATTTTCTAAAACTGATAAATGTATTTCTGGCCCAGGGAGAATCGTATCAACTGGAGTATTTCTAATATCATAAATTGCAGTTGCCGTAGCACCAAAAAGTGCAGCTTTGTTTTTAAAAAAAGTTTCCTTTGAAACAGTTTTAGGTCCTTGACGAGTATGTACGGTAATTTCTTTAAGTTCGTCGTGAAATAGTTCTCTGGCTGAAACATGAGGTAATGATTGTTTCGCTCCATAGTAGTTAATTGTTAGACGACCATTTCTGTCGACAGGTAAATGCATAATCGTTTTTTCAACTTCACTGGAAACATCTTTAATAACAACAGTATCCACAAATTTTTCATTGTTTAGTGTTTTAAGTTTAAAATAGGCCTGATAGCCAGTTGCTGTTAAATATGTTTGTAGAGCAAGTGATGGTATATAACTGCTGCCTAATTTATTTCCAGTGCGATATATAAGTGGATATTTTCTGATGACACCATCTAGATCCATGTCAGCTACAAAACTAGCTGTGTATAGCATATTTTCTTGTAAGTTTTTAATATTTGGAACCCATATTAAGTACTGTGGAATAATCAGTTTGTTTATGCTGTTTTTAAACAAATTTATTTTACTTTCAAAATTTAAGTTATTAAAGATAGATATTTTGTTGAAAGATTTATTATAATCATCAGATAGTATTATTGCGTGCTGTTGTAAATACGAGTCATTTTCTGTAAGCCATGTTCCGCAGTAGTCATATATTCTTTTTATTTTATCAATTTTTAAATTATTTTTTTGATAAATACTAAGATCTGAAATATTTTGTTTGTTATATTTTTGAGTGTAATAAAAGTCAGTTTCACGCTCGATAAGATCAAAAATGCGATTAAAGGGTTTTTTTAAATTTAATTCTTCATACTGAATATTGTCGTCATCGACAATGAGATCAAATTTAAGCTTAACAAGATGTTCACCTCCATTTTTAAGAAATGCTTCGTTGTAACAATAATCTTGATAGGGACGACTATAAGAAGTGACTTTATTATCTGAAAAAGTTCCTAAGATAACTTTGTCACTATTGGTGACGAATACATTTTTTAAGATATCGTCAGTTTTTTCATTTTCACTTTCAGAAAATATAATGTCAAAACCAATGCTTTTGACGCCATAATTAAGAGCATTTTGAGTAATTTTAGCAATGACTTCACGGGACCATGGCCAGCGTCCAATTTCTTGAACAGATTCTTCGTCAATGGCTATTAAAAACGAAGAAAAGTTGTTTGTATCTAAGTTTTCTTTTTTTTTAAAAAGCGAGTCGTAAATTTTATTATTTAAATTTAAAAATGAATAAAAAATTGATTGATCCATTTTTTTTTCAATATTTTGAACATATGATTTATAAAAATGGAATGTAAGTGCAAAATAGGCGAATAATAAAGTTGCCAAAATTACACCATAAATTTTAATTTTCATATTTTACTATCGGTTAATTTATAACCGTTTTGTACTATTCATAAGTCCAGTCAATATTTATACCGACTTGGTTTGCAACATAATTTTTATTGCTAAATGTGCTTGTTGCAATACTTTGTTGTCCAGTAGATGAAGAGAGTGTTTGAGAGTAAAAATATTCAAGAGTTAGTTGAGATAAATATTTTTGACTCCAAGATAGCGAGTATGTCTGCTGCACATCTTGACGTCGCTCAGAGCTATTTGTGTAAATAAGACTTTCAATAGGAAGATCTTCTTTGTTGTATTTAGTTGTTGAATAATCACCTTGAATTTTAAAATTATTACGATCATCTAAATCGTACGAATAGGCTAAACTTATCGATTGAGAATCAGAATTACTAAATAATGTGCCTGTATCTACTGTTGGATATGAGTTGCTAGATAGGCTAAACTGAGCTGCTTTATCATATGTAATACTATTGCTGATCGTCATGTAAACAAGGTGTGAATTAATTATTTTAAATAATGCAAGTGATCCATAAAGTGCTGACTTATCTTTCGATGAAATTGATTTACTAACTTTAAAGGAGCCACTTAAAAACGTTTCATAATTAAATAAGTAAAAATATCCTAATTTAGTAAAAATATCATTATTAGTGTCCTGAAAAGACAATTGTGACTTTGAAAATCCAGCTTCCCACGAAAAAGTATTTGAGGGGTTTAATTTTTCAGAGCTTTTATATTTTAAGATATAATTTTGAGAGTCGCTTTCATGTTGAACACTAGCCCATGAAAAGCTCGTGTCTACGACAAAAAACTTTTTATTATTTTTGTTTTTTTGAAAATAATATTCAACAATCGGATTAAATCGGTAAATTCCATCTTTAATATATGAGCTAGGGTTATTTTCTAAAGAAATAGTGTTTTGAATTGATTCACGGTTAGCATTATCATCATAGACTATTGATGATGAAATAGAGTAGGTTATTGTTTTGTGTTTTTCTTTGATGGATTTTTTAAGCTCTATTGTGGCCTCGTTTATCCAAGATTTATTTTGAGATGTTTCGATTAAATCAACAAAGTACAAAGATTTTTCATATTCATCTTTTAAAAAATAATTTTTTGCTTTCCAGTATCGAACTAAATTTATTTGAAATTGATTGAGTTTTTTGAGATTAATTTGTGATAGTAAGTTTAAGGACTCATCATAACTTTGCTGTTCATAGTAGCTTTGTGCGACATTAATAAAATAATTGAGTGAGGCTTTTTGAGGTGGTGAGAACTCATATTCGTCAGTTATTTTACTATATGCCTCATTTTTTAAATCTAAACGTGATTTAACTTGTAATATAAGAACTTGATTTTCATTTTTTTTTTCAAGATGACGTATAATAGATTCTGCAAAACTTATTTGATTTGTTTCTATGGCACATTCAGCTAAATAAACTAATGTTAAGTTTTTTGATAATGATGGAATAGTTTTCCAGTTTTTTTTAACCTCAGTAATATATTCTGTGCATTTGCGCTGATTATATAGTGAAATTAAATTATCTGTATTTAATGCGTACAAGCTTTGAGAAAGAATAATTGAGTATAAAAAGAAAACTAGCTTCACAGTTATAATCTACATGAAGCTAGAGCGAGTCATAAGTGATTTATAATAAGTACCCCTACAAAGATCTAGGAGTTACTCAATTCTACTTGTCTGATGTTGGCGCCTGAATTGGTTCAATAGTCTTTATAGGCTGTTCGAGTCTCTTTTTGATCTCTTCCTCTTTTTTAAGTGCCTTTTTTTCTAATCTCTTCTCGCGTTCAATTCTTTTTTCTTCAATTTGAGCTGCTTTTTTATCAAGAGCTTTTTGTTTTTTAATTAAAGCTTCTTCTGCACGTTTTTCTATCTCGGCTTGTTTTTTTGCAGCTTGTTGGTCTGCCTTTTTGGCAGCGTTTTCTTCAATACGTTTTTCTATTTCAGCCTGTTTTTTTGTAGCTTGTTCGTCTACGTTTTTGAGAGTTTTGTCTTCTATTCTGTTTTTTAATTCATTTTGTTTTTTAATAATTAACTCTTCAGAAGTTTTCTCTGTGCTATCAATTTTATTTTTTTCAACGCGTGATTGATCTGAGTTTTTAAGTTGAATTTCGTGCTGAGTGATATCCGATTCGATACCTAATTTTTTGTCTTCAGAGTCAAGTTTTTGAATTTCAATTTTTGGAAGCTCTTTAACTTCTAAAGGAGTCGAAATATTTTGAGCTTCAAGTTTAAAATCAGGTTTGACGAGCACGGGTGGTCTTTTAAATTCTTTGTCTGCAAATTTTTCAACAGCCACAAGACCTTTAATTGTAACAACCTCAGATAGCTTTTTGATTGGATCGTATCCTGTTGTAAAAATAGTTCCGCGTACACCGGCAACGACTGTTGGGGTTTGAACTTGGAATTTATTTTTATTGTCGTCGTATTTTTGATTCACGGTTGACTTGACTTTTCCGTAGTCTAATTTGAGTTCAACATTTTTTTCATTTTTTTCTGAATCATAAATGTATTTAGAGATAAGAATCTTTGATTTGGGGTAAATATCAATTAAGTTATTATCGATCATAGTGATTCGGGCAGCTGAATTAACTTCCGACTCTAATTGGTCAGAAGAAAAAACAGAGTCTCCAACTTTTAATAAATTTTTTTCAGTTTGACTGGCTTTAACAACATAAACCTTGCCACGCAGTAAGGTCACTTTACCAATCATTTTAGATTCGATTGAATATGAACTTATAGGAATAAAAATTGTAATTGTAATAATAACTAAATTGATTAATCTATTTTTAATAGATAAATGATTCATAATGAACTCCGCTAACGTTTCAAGATTGGTTTATTCATTATTCTAGCAGTGAAAATGAAATTATGCTTACCTTTAAAATTAAATTCTCATACTGAGATAATTAAATTGAGGGTTTTATTTTTTGAGACATAAACTGAGCTTGGTATACAAATTCAGTTAAACTTTTAAACAGCTTACAAGATGGTTATTGCCATAATTTTTAAGCTCAGGTTTATTTTTGCGACATTCATCTGTTGCTATAGGGCATCTCGGATTGAAGTAGCACCCGTCTGGTGGAGAGATTGGTGATGGAACGTCTCCTGTTAATATAATACGCTCTGCACGAGGTTTAGGATCAGGTATTGGTATCGCAGATAAAAGTGCTTTAGTGTAAGGATGTTTTGGGTTTTTATATAACTCATCAGCATCAGCGAGTTCAACAATTTGACCTAAGTACATAACAGCAACTTTTGTGGATACGTGTTCAACAACTTTTAAATCATGGGCTATAAAAACATATGTTAACCCTAACTTTTGTTGAAGTTCCATCAGTAGATTAATAACTTGAGCTTGGATTGAAACATCCAGAGCAGATACTGGCTCATCGCAGATAATTATTTCTGGGTTAACAGCTAACGCTCGAGCTATACCGACGCGTTGACGTTGTCCGCCAGAAAATTCATGAGGGTAGCGAGTCGTGTGTTCAGGGCGAAGACCAACTAAGTCGATTAACTCACGAACACGCGCTTTGCGTTCAGCCTCTGTTTTATATAAATTATGAATAATTAAAGGTTCTTCTAATATAGCACCGATTGTCATACGTGGATTAAGAGAAGCATAAGGATCTTGAAAAATAATTTGCATACTTTTTCTGAGTTCACGCAGATGATGTTCATTGCAGTGAGTGATGTCTTCGCCTTTGTAAAAAATTTTTCCACTGGAAGGTTCGATCAAACGAATTAAGCAACGACCTAATGTTGATTTTCCGCAGCCAGATTCACCGACAAGTCCGAGAGTTTCCCCTTTTTTAAGTTCAAAGGAAATATTTTGAACAGCTTTGACGGCGGCAACTTGTTTTGAGAAAAGCCCACCGTAGATTGGAAAGTGTTTAACTAAATTATCAACTTTAAGTAGGGGTTGCTGTTCCATTAATTAAACCTCTTATTGGCTAGCGATAGGGTTAAAACATGCTACTTGATGTATGCCACGCATATTTTCTAGATTAGGCTCAGCTCGTTGGCAATGTTCAGTCGCAAATTTACAACGATCCTGAAATCGACATCCTTGTGGTAGCTTATAAAGATTAGGGACTAATCCCGGAATAGTATTCAGGTGTTTTAATCGTGACCCCGTTTCAAAGTGGGGGATCGAATCCAAAAGACCTTTTGTATAAGGGTGTTTTGGGCGGTAGAAGATATCCTCAACTGTACCGTATTCAACAACTTTTCCAGCATACATAACTAAAACATCTTGGCACATTTCAGCAACAACACCTAAATCATGAGTGATCAAAATCATTCCAGCTTGGAATTCTTTTTGTACTTTTCGCATTAAATCTAATATTTGCGCCTGAATTGTTACATCAAGTGCTGTGGTTGGTTCATCAGCTATTAGAAGCTGTGGGTTGCAACTCATGGCCATGGCGATCATCACTCGCTGTCGCATTCCGCCAGAAAGCTGATGAGGGTATTCATGATAGCGTTTTTCTGGTGCAGGAATACCAACGAGTTTGAGCATATCAATGGCTTTATTTTTAATTTGTTCATTGGTTAAGTTTTTTTGATGTAATCGAATGGTTTCTTCAACTTGATTTCCAATTGTGTAAACTGGATTAAGTGAGGTCATAGGCTCTTGAAAAATCATGGCAATTTGATTACCGAGAACGCTTCGCATATCCGCGTCTGATTTTTTAAGAAGGCTTTCTCCTTTAAACAAAACATCACCAGATACAATTTGCCCCGGCTTTTGAATAAGTCGCATGATCGATAATGCCGTTTGTGATTTTCCACAGCCAGATTCGCCAACTATTCCTAATGTTTGGCCTTTTTTAACTCGAAAAGAGATATCATCAACTGGGAAAAGTGTGCCATCGTCGGTCACATATCGTGTTCTTAAATTTTGGACTTCTAGTAATGTTTCAGACATTCTCTATTTATACTGAATCGATAGTGAATCAGCAATTGGAAAACTTAAAAAACCGAGTTAAAATAATGAAATGCGTATTCACCAAAATCCAGCTTATGCTTACATTGAGAAGTGTTATGGCCCTGAAAATGATCAAATGTTATTGTCTCGCAAATTTGCGGACCAATTAGGTCTTAGTCGTATTTCTGTTTCACACACTGAAGCCCATTTAATGGGATTTTTATTATCAATCATTAGACCTCAATCAATTGTCGAAATTGGGACACTAACGGGATTGTCTTGTCAGTACTTTATTCAGTCATTACAGCAAGATGGAGTGGTTTACTCTTTAGAGAAGTCTGCTGAACATTTGAGCTTAGCGAAACAGGCCCTGCATCCGTGGATCATGTCTGGACATTGTCAGTTGATTGAAGGTGATGCTCGGGAGAAACTGCTCACTTTACAAGGGCCTTTTGATGCTATTTTTATTGATGGCAATAAAGCTGCTTACGGCGATTATTGGAATTGGGCTAAGGTCAATATAAAATCTGGTGGATTAGTTTTGATTGATAATGTGTTTTTGTCTGGTTCTGTTTGGGCTGAGGAAGGTCAAACTACGAGTGGGCAAAAATTTAGTCCGAAACAAATTCAAGTGATACAAAATATGACGAAATCTATTTTAGCAGATCAGGACTTTCTAAGTGCATTTGTTCCAACTGAAGAAGGTTTACTGTTGGCTTTTCGAAAGTAATCAACATTTGAATTGTAACAATTGAAAAACAATTTAATAGTTTCTACTTATGAGTTTAAATAAATTAACACTGTATTTATTGGGGATCGTAATGTTCACAAATGTAGCTTCAGCTAAGCTTCTTTTATTGTATACATGTCAAATTGGAGAAAAACCAGGAGTGCCTCAATATAAATTAGAGATTGCTGATAGTACGTTTAAAATTGTATTTCATTCGCTCTTGCATAAAGAAAAAAAACAAGAACAAAGTGGAGTTCTCAGTTCTTCCGAAGTTAAGCAGTTAAAACAAATAGTTCAAAAATTACCTGAAAAATTAAAAGTTCAGAGTTCATCTATAGCCGGCTTTTTTAAACTAACAGTCATCGATGCTGGATTCAATAAAACATTGGAGGGCAATTCCGAAGCTAAGCAGGAGTCTCTTGAAGGATTGATTCAATGGATAAATAATTTACATCAGAATCATCAAAATTTAAAATCAATAGCTCCGATATTTCCAGGTGATATCAATTAGGAATAAGTTTTGAAAATAAAAATTTTAATTTATATTTTGATTGTTTTTATTTTAATCACAGCTGTTTTTTTAGCATGTATCTCTTATATTTTTAATGGTCATTTTGAGGAAGTAAAAAAATATCCTTTGAGTGAAAATCAATATTTTGTTGAGCTTTATCAAAGTAATGGATTGAACCATGATATTCGTCAAATTGAATTGCGAACACAATTTTTTAAATACTTTTTATGGTCTGAGGTTAAAGCGTCTTTTAGAGCTGAGTGTGGTGAATTTATTTGGGATTTAAAGTCTCAAAAAATTATATTGAAATTAACACATATTGAATCTTGTAAGTTGGAAATGCAGAGTGTTCCTGAAATAATTGATCTCAGTCCTTGATTTATGAGTTTAAATTTGCTCCAAAAAATTTTGCACGGCAGGGCAATATTCACTTGGAAAGTCTCTTAAGCCATTAAGATGACCTGCTTCTGGCAAAGATAGTTTTTTCCATTTTAAATTTTTGTGTGGTTCAAAAATTTCATCGATGTGCTCTGGTGAAATAAGTTGATCGCGCCAACCACGTATACTTAAAAGTGGAAAATTATTTGGGAATAAAGCTAAATCTGCTGCAATGTCTTTATGTAATTTGGGGCTCCAGCCAAATGCAACAATCGGAGTATTAATGAGTTTTAAAGGTAGAGATTTAATTCCAAGTTGTTCTTGAATTAACTTATATGATGAGTAAATAAAACGACCACCAGGTCCGCTGTCGCAAACCATTCCTATAACATCATTTTTTTTGGCTTGAATTCTGCGAGCGACAGCTTCGATAGCACAACCTGCTACATTTGAAAAAACAAAAATAATTTTGGTATTGTATTCAGTTAACAAATCAAGGTGATAGTCAATTTGATCGGCTAAGGCATGTTTCATACCAAATTTTTTTGTAATATGCGAATATGGTATATAGAGATGTTCTTTTGGCGAATCTTTTAAATTAAAGGCGTAGGCATCAAATCCAAGTTCATTAACAAATTCAATGTGTCTTTTGAGAGCTTTTTTATGTCCTTGAAAAAAATGAGCGAAAAATATCAAATGATTTGATTTTTTATTTTTCGCTTTAAAAAGTTCACCTTGATCTGGGTATGACATTTTAGTTAGTGCTTATTTGATTGAGTTTTTGAAGGCCACAGTTCTGTCCAGTGGGGACGTTGTCCTGAGGTAGTGGCTTGAGCCGTTTCTTCAATTGTTATTTTATTGACGATGACTTTTTCTAATGCCGTTTCAGAAAGAACTTTACCACAAGCTTCTATAACTGCATCGCTGTCGATGTTGTGGAAGTGATAAATTTCAGAAGGGCGTCCGCATTTTGAATGTTTTCGAACAGCACATGATTCTTGGCGTACACCAACGATTGAACCTAGGTTGTCCAATAATCCAGCTTCACCATCATGAACGCTGACAATTGGTATGCGACGACCAGAGGCCATAACTAAGTCTGCAGAACCAACATCGCCCTGGCGATTCAGATACAAGTCTGAATTGATACCAAGTTCATTGCGTAAATACGCGTAGTCATTTTCATGCGCTAATATACCACATAATAAATCTGGTGAAGTAACTACAATTACATTTGCGTAAATACCACGAGATAATAAATTTTCTGAAGCTTTGATAGCTTCTGTATTCAGTGAACCCATTGCAAATATGTTAACAACATTATCGCCTGGTTCGTAACCTGCGTAACCACGATAATCAATAAGATAGTAAGCACCTTTTAAAACTTCTTCGCGAATGACTGTTAAAATTTCTGTTTCAGGTAAAGAACTAACGTCTTCTTCATTTGTACCATCAGCAACTGGAAATTCAGCACGAGAAAGTTTTATGTTTGATGAAGTTTTAAAGCGAAGTTGCTTATTTAAATATTTCATCATGTCTTTTTGTTCTGTTCCGCGAGTGACAAGTCTAAGAAGTGTGCCACTTCGACCTGCGTTATCGTTTAATAAATGTCGCTTGAAGGTATCACATAAAATCCAATCAAGTTCGATACAGAAAAATGGTTCCCAGGTAATTTGATTTGGAATTTGAAAATCTGATTTCCAACCATGTTGAGCACCTTCTGGAGATAAAGTTACACCTGATGGGGTACCGACACAAATAAAACTCGATTTCCAGTATAAGTTGTAAAAATATTGATCCATTGCACGCTTAATGAAGAAATCATAAACTGTCATGAGTGGCATAACTGGTACGCCGAGAGTATCACGAATACGTCCGAATGAACCAACGCATGACATAACATTGCCTTCGGCGATTTCAAAACGTAAAAAACGATCAGAAACATCTTCGCCTGGAACTAAATCAGGAAGTTTGGTGTCTTTAACGCCGAGGTCAGCTTCAATATCAGTTACAACAGGTGCTCCAAAAATTTTACCATCCATAGCAGGATTTAAATTTGTAGATGTTCCAACATCAGGTGCCATCGTCATAAATAATTCACCTGGAAGTTTCCATTTTTTTTCGGAATCATTTAATTTAGAAGGATCAGCATTTGCAATACGAGTTAATTTGGCAGTTAATTGCCCCAGCATCCACTGCGTATGTGGATAGCTAGCCATCTTTGTATTAATATCAAGCTGATGAGGAATTCCGCCTAACTTTTCAAATTGATTTAAAAAATATTTTTGATTTTTTTGTTTTAATTCATTTTGTGCTTTGATTTCAGAATAAAGTTTTTCTCCACGATTTTTTAAATATTGGCCTTCACTTGATTTGAGGTCAAAGCCAGCAAATAATACATCACCTTTTAAACCCTGTTTAGCACGAAGTTCTTCCATTTCCTCAGCATTGTTTAAAGCAGAGTGGTTGCCAGGTTGAGCGGCCATTTTTAAACCCCAACCTTTGAGTGTATGAACAATAATAATGGTTGGTTTTCGTTTTGATTCTTTTGATTTAAGCATAGCCTCAGCTATTTGAATGATATCGTGTCCACCAAAATCTCGTAAGCCTTCAAAAAGTTCTTCATCAGAAATACTTTCAAGGAATTTTTTTAAACTTGGACGTTCTTTGGCCATTCCTTTTTTTAAAGCCTTCATATCTTGAACAAGAAGGAGTGCTTGAAGTTCATAATCAAAAAGTTCGTTTTCAAGAAAGTTTTTAAATTGTTCTCCGCCTGGTTTTTTAAATAAAGCAAGTCGTTTTGAGCCGTGACGGACTTGAATCACTTCCCAACCATTGGCAGCCATTGATTTTTCAATACGATCTGCATCTGTGCCGTTCATAATTGTTTGATTAACAATGCGGTGGCCATCTAAAGATTGTCTATTGTAGTCAACAATCCAAGTCACATTGCCAATTTCTCTATCGGCAAAATCTGGCACGGCTTCATACATTGAACCTTCACGAAATTCAGAGTCTCCCGATAGAGCCCAAAAATGTGCGTCGGGGACTTCGTATTTATGTTCTTTTGCAAAACGGTATGCGAGTGCTAAATAACCTGCCTGAACTGGTGGAATTCCAACAGTGCCAGATGGAAAAAAGTTATGGTGATCAGAGTCATATGTCGAATGATAAGATTGAAAAACAGGTTCGCCATTTTTAGAGTATTTTCGTAAACCCATCATGGCCGTATTTTTTTCTTCAACAGAAAATTTTGACAAATCAGATTTTAAAAAAAGATCTAATAAATAATTATAAGAGTGATCTGTTGGAGAAGCGTGGGGTTTGTTCGCAATATGATCAAAGCCAGTTTTAACAATAAGGTGAAGCGCTCCCATAATATGGAGTGCGGAAGCTGATGCGGATTGATGACCACCTACTTTTGGATCGCCTTTTTCTTTATCTGAGCGATTATTCGCTTGAAAGATCATTTGGGTAGCTAAGTAGTGAGCTCGTCTTGCTATAGAATCAAGAGTGTTTTTATCTAAATCTTTAAGATCTTTTGAAGATATTGGTTTTGTCGACATAGGTATTCCTTTTTTTATCAGAATATAGAGATAAATCTTATTCAAACTAGAGTAAAGACTTTATTTAATTTTCAGTAGAAAATTCGATGAATGGAGTGTTTTGTCATGTTATAAATCAACTACGATTCAACAACAAAATCCCAACGAATTTTGATTGTGCCGTCATTTTCGACCATACCTTTGGGGGGATTAGGAAATGGCGCTGCTTGTCTGAAGGCTTCAATAGCAGCATCGTCAAGATCTCGGACTCCAGATTCAGCTAAAACTTGAACATTCACCAAAGTCCCTGTGTCATTAAGCACAATAATAAGTTTAGTGATTTTGTTAGTGTTACCATTGTCGTTTGTTGTTGCGATAGTTCTGCCTTTGGTCATGAGTCGAGATACTTTTTCTTTTACTTGGGGTTGCCACCACTGATTAAGTTGAGTTTTTATCCTTTGGTAGTAACCATAATATTTATATTCACGAGTATTAAGTGCAGTTTTAAGTGATTGATCAACATTTTGAACCTTGTCGGTTGAAGTTGATTCCGATCCTGCTTGAGAAGGATTATTCTTGTTTTGTTGTTCTGAAGAGTTCGCAAAATCTGATGTGTGGCCAGATTTTTTTTCAAGTGCTTCGTAAGCATTAAATTTATCACCAAATAATGAAGGTTTTGATTTTTTTTGATTTGCAGAAGTCGGTTTATTCGCCGCCATTTTTTGAGTATTTTTAAACTCGGTTCCAAGTCGAGCTTGAGTCTCTTTTGTAACTGAGTTATTTTTTGCACTTAAAAATTTTGCCTTTTCATCAATGGTATTATTAGCCGCTTTTTCATCAGTCTCAACAACTTGATGAGCTTGAATTTTATCATTGTCTTGTAAGGTCATTTCTTTTTCAATTGGACTTGATTCGAGAAAAGTAATTTCAACAGGAGACGTCGTTTGTTTTAATTTTGGAGTCATCCAAGTCAAGATCGCTAATATAGAGTGCACAACAAGTGAAACAATAATAAAATTTTGAAATCGATTTTTGACTTTCATCTAGACCTCAGTCGTTGGGTTTACCTAGACTATCGGATGTATGACGTTTGAAATTGAGGATCGGGTGATAACCTTTAGTCGGGATTTTGAAGAACTGGACCCAGGTCTAGTTTGACTCGGATCGTAATCGAGATGACACTGTTTAGGAATGAGATTTCAGTGTTGGTGTTTGTCCGATAAAGGACTCAAAAGAACAGGAAACCAAGATTCATTTTTAATTGATGAGCGTCTTGGTGTATTTATCGTAGCTGATGGGGTCGGTGGCCACATGGGTGGCGAGGTTGCGTCAGCACTTGCTGTAGAAACTGTTCGCGAAGTTTTGGCTCATCCTAAAGCATCGCAATTTACTGCACGTGAAGTTTTATATCAAGCTTATCAAGAGGCATCACATCGAATTTATGATCGATCTGCTGTAGAGCCACGCTTAAATGGGATGGGCACTACAATGGTTATGGGTTATATTCGAAGTAATAAATTATATATCGCAAATGTTGGTGATAGTCGTTGTTATTTATATCGTAAGCCTTATGTTTGGCAGTTAACCGAAGATCACTCCTTGATTAATGAACAAATTAGGATGGGTAATTTTACTGAAGAGCAAGCCAAAAAAACAATCGCAAAAAATGTAATAACTAGAAGTGTTGGTTTCGAACGTGACGTTTTTCCTGATATTATCGAGCGTGAAATCTCGGCCGGTGATACGTTTTTGTTTTGCTCTGATGGTTTAACTGGAATGATAACGGATCAGCAAATGAGTCAAATTTTTAATGATAATTCTATGGATAAAACAACACCTGCTTTTATTAAAGAAGCATTAGCTCACGGCGGCGATGACAATGTCACTGTACTCGTGTTGAACTTTCTTGACGTATGAGTGAACAAAGAAAAACAATAACACTCTATTTAGTGTCTAGCGGTGAAAGTGAAACTAAAAAAATCACTTTGCCAATGGCATATTTTAAGGTGTCTTTATTTGTTGTTGGCATTATTGTAGTCTCTTTGATGGCTGGGTTTATTGATTATTTTGGATTGCTTGCACAATCGTTAGAAAATAAAAAATTAAAATTAGAAAATATTGAACTTAAAAATCAATTTCAAAAAGTAGAAGTGAAATTGGATTCATTGCAGTCGGCAATGGATCGCGTCACAAATATCTCAAATAAATTAAAATTAATTACTGATATTCAATTAAAAGATCGTCCAGAGAAATTAAATTTTCCAGCACAACAGGTCGTGAGTGGTAAATTGGATGATAATTATGAACCAAGAATGTCATTAGAGGAAATTGAAAAAAGTGACCCGGTTATAGATGGAGAAACACCGCTTAATCCACTTAAAGGTGAAGTTGCCTCAGAGAAATCATTTTCTAATTATGCGACATTAGTTATTCGAATTGATCAAGCAGTTAAAGACTCAAACTTAAAAGAACAGTCAGTTATTGAGTTGTGGGAGTTATTGTCTGATCGTCAAAGTTTATTGGCTGCAACGCCAAGTATTAAACCTGCACGTGGTCCTGTTGGTTCACGTTACGGTTACAGAATTGATCCAATTAATGGTCGCCAAAAAATGCATGCTGGTTTAGATATCGCAGCTCCACCTGGTACTCCTGTTAGAGCACCGGCAGATGGTGTCGTTAGCTTTGCTGGATGGGATGATCAGTATGGAAAACTTGTTTCAATTGATCATGGTTATGGTGTTCTAACTCGGTTTGGTCATAACTCTCAGTTGTTTGTTCAGGTTGGTCAAAAGGTTTCAAAGTATGATGTTATTTCAGCTGTAGGAAGCACTGGCCGCTCAACAGGTCCTCATTTGCACTATGAAGTGCGAGTGAATGGTATAGCGGTCAATCCATTAAATTATATTTTAGATAGTGAGTAGGCTGATTTAATCGTTCGTTGAACTCGACGGATTTAGACTTTGGTCTCATTTTAAATCTTGATTTTAACTATTACAATTTAAGTACTGAAAATATTCGTATAACGCCAGTTTTTGGAGAAAAATAAATGAAATTAATTGCAGTTTTAATATTAACAGTATTGAGTTTGTCAGGATGTTCAATTTTTGGTGATCGTAAGCCATCAGGAAATTATCAGTGGAAAAAACATTATGTCATCACTATGCATGGTGTGCGAGGTAATGATAAGTCGTATGGTGATTTTCATGATTACGTGGATGATGTTTTAAAAAAAATTGATCCAAGTTATGAGTACCAAATATTTAATTGGACATATCCAGTTGGAGCAGCAGTCAATGATGATGTTGAAAAAATAAATTGGAATCCACATTCGATTGCCCATAAATTTAATCAGGAGTTTTTTTTAGGCCCAAATGCTAAAATACCACAACTTGGACCTGAGGATAAGATTTCAATAATTGCATACTCTATGGGCGGCCAAATGGTTATGTCGTGGTATTACAATACGATGTTTAACTATCAGTTTCATCCATCTTTAAAATATTCCAGCGATGATCATAGAAAATTACTCGAGTACTTAGAGCGAGTTGATAATATTATTGGTTTAGGAGCGGTTTACTGGGGGTCTCTTGATTCAGAACTCGGATGGTCATTTTTAGATAAAGGCAGTTTAAATGAAATTTTTAAATTAGCTCCAAAACTTAAGAAATTTTGTGAAACATCAGAAATAAGATCAATTACAGAGGGAGTTGGTTTTGTTCAAAATGTCAAAGAAGGTGTAAAGGGATATTTTAAATCAAACAATGGTAAAGAGTTAACACAATTAGAAAAACAAGAAAATTTTGTGAAAAATTCTGTTATTGCATCATGCAGTGGTGCACAGGCTTTGTATGATTACTCTTTAACAGCTCGAGCAGTGACTCAATTGCAAAATAAAAAAGAGAGCAAAGTTTCAAAAATTTCAAATGTTGCAGATAAAGTTTTAAATAAAACAAATGAAATATTAGAAGGTGAATGGTTTAACGCAAAGTTGATGTATGTTACGCCGGAAGTGCTTAAAAAAATTCATGCAGTGATGAAGGCTGTGGGCAATATGAATCCGAGTGAAATGGAAAATATGCGGTTAAACAGTGATACTATCAATGAATTTAGGTTAGCTCGAATTAATCATTTGGCTTTGCCAGAGTACAGGCAAAAATTTAAAGCAAAATGGACAAGTATCGTTGGAGCTTTTCCTTGCCTTGGAAAACTTGATGAGGGATTAACTTGTACAAAGGGCTTTAAATCAGAAGAATACAAAAGACTGAATCAGGGTTTTACGACAATATTTTCTGGTTTAATTAGGCGTGAAACTGATGGCCCTGTTATGAGCCCGGGCGCAAATGCTGATTTTATTTATTATGTTGAAAATCCTGGCCAGGAATCTACAAATATTGGGTTTGATAAATTTACGAATACATTTGATATTCAAAAAAATATGGGAGTTCCAAGTAAAGAAATTTTAGTTGAAAACATGCATGCAACTGTTTCTCCCGCCTTAGAGGCATTGCCTGGGTTGCTTGAGCATATTGGTAAACCAGTATCTAAAGCTCTTACAGATTTCGATGCATCGTTGGGGTTGGATGTTGTCATCATGAACAAAGAGTGTGCTGAGGCTGAAACCTGTAAGCATCCAAATTTCAAACACGTTATAGAAACTTTGACTCATTGCGAATCTGGTTCATCAAACTGTAATCAAGATTTAGTGAACCAATATTTTGGAGTCAAAGATTCAAATCTTCGTTACGAGCAAAACAATTTACTTAAAGATGAAATGAGTAGCTATGTTTTGAATTTAAATATACGTTTACCGAAAAATATTAAATTAGGTGATATTAGTCGAACTTCAGTTCTTATGAAGTATATTAATTTTAATATCATTAAAAGTAACGACAAAGTATTTGGAGAAAATCGTTTAGATTACGAATATGATAATTATTTTAATCAAATCGCAAGGTCAAAAGAAATTTTAAGCTCATTTGCGGATGTAAAAGAATATAAAGATGTGAAAATTTTAAGAGCGTTTTTTGTTGGTCGTGCGTGGCCAAAACAAACAGCTCAGATGGCAGATTCAAAATCAAAACTTGAATCTGGTGTTCCTGTGCGATTTGAAATTAATATCCCTGGAGTTAAATCTAGAAGAGTTGTGGCTAAAGTTAAGCCAAGATTTACGACTTATGTTGATTTATATATGAAATAAAAATTTAAAATTAATCTTCTAAGGCAGATAGAGGTAAGCTTTTATCTGCCTTAGCTCCTAATTCTTTAAGTTTTTCAACTTGGACAATAAGATTTCCACGACCTTTTGATACTTTGCTATCTATGTCGGAATAGACTTTATTGACGGAATCTAATCGTGACCCTAAAGTTTTTAAATCATCCACGATTCCTGCAAACTTATCATAAAGCTCACCACCACGTTTTGCGATTTCAAAGGCATTACGCTGCTGTTTATCTTGTTTCCAAAGTGAAGCCACCGTTCTTAAGGTTGCAAGGAGTGTTGTTGGGCTGACAATAGCAACATTTTTTGTCCAAGCTTGTTCAAACAGCTCAGGCTTTTGTTGAAAAGCCAGAGCAAAAGCTGGTTCAAGGGGCATAAATAGCATTACAAAATCAGGAGATATAACTTGTTCGGCAAGATGATATTTTTTTTCTGATAATCCATTCACGTGACGTTTTAAAGATTCGACATGCAGATCTGCATGTCGTTCTTTTTGTTGTATGTCATCAGCTGAACAGTAAGATTCATAGGCTGATAGGGTCATTTTTGAGTCAATGATAAGATGTTTGCCGTCTGGTAATTTGACGATAATATCTGGTCGTAAGATTTCATTATTAGTACCACGAAGTGTTTCTTGAGTAAAAAATTCTTCATTTTTTCTTAAACCAGAGCGTTCTAAAATGTTTTCTAAAATCAACTCTCCCCAGTTTCCTTGTGTTTTATTTTCACCTTTAAGGGCAGAAACTAAGTTGTGTGCTTCTTTTGACATTGTTTGATTGAGCTCTATCAGTTTTCCAATTTCTCCTCGTAAATGACCTCGTTCAGATCTTTCTTGAGAGTAAGTTTCTTCGACTTTTTTTTCAAAATCTTTGATTCGTTCTTTCAGTGGATCGAGCAATGTTGAAAGCTGTTTATGATTTTGATTTGTGAGTTTATCTGATTTATCTTCAAAGATTTTCTGTGCTAAGTTTTCAAACTGCAAAGACATTTTTTGCTGCAACTCAGATGTGCTTACTTGTTGTTGTTCAAATGCTGCTTTTTCAATTTCAGATTTATTTTTCCAAAAATGAATTTGAATTTTAAGTTTGGAATAAACAAAAAATGCAGAGACTAGGCCGCCTGCAAAAAAACATAACGCATAAATTAAGATTTCCATAATCACCCCAATAACTTAACAATATTTAAGATACTATCATAAATAACAGATAAATATTGGAGACTTTAGTTTATTTCATTGATAAAAATCAGCAATTTTTTTAAATTATCAGCATGAATTCTCAAAAAATGTCTATAAGTGTTAAATTAAAAGCATGGATTTTGGCTGCGCGCCCTAAAACTTTATCGGCTGCGGTCGTGCCTATTGTAGCGACTTTGGGGCTTGTTCAAAAAAATCAAATGACGATTCAGTGGTGGATCGTTATTTGTGCGTTAATAGCTAGTTTTTGCATACAAATTGGAACAAATTTAGTGAATGATGCAATGGATTTTAAAAAAGGTGCGGATAACGAAAAACGCATCGGGCCAATGAGGGTCACTCAGCAGGGTTATTTTTCATATCGACAAGTCATGGCTATGGCGGCGCTGTTTTTTATGATGGCGGTTATTTTTGGATTTCCTTTAGTTATTCAAGGCGGATGGCCTATTGTTGTCATAGGAGTGTTATCGATTTTGATGGGGTATGCTTATACTTCGGGACCATTTCCATTGGCCTACTATGGGTTGGGCGATTTATTTGTCATTATATTTTTTGGACTCGTTGCAGTTGGGGGCATGTATTATTTATTAACAGGACAATATAATCTCGATGCTGCTATTCTTGGTTTGCAAATAGGATTTTTAAGTACAGTTTTAATTGCTATAAACAATCTTCGAGATATTTATACAGACATTGAAGTCAAAAAAAATACACTGGCAGTTCGACTTGGTGTTGTAGGTGCAAAAATTTGGATTGGATTTTTGATTATTGCACCATTTATTTTGGGCTACTATTGGCTCTATCAGCAAAAATATTTTCTTTATATTTTACCAACTTTATCATTACCTCTGGGGTTATCTGTGTTAAAAAAAATTATTCGAACAGAGCCTTCGCAAGAGTATAATAAATTACTTGGTCAAGCGGCAGCTTATGGTATGATATTTAGCTTGGCCTACTTAATGGGTTCGTTTATTTCATGGCTTTAAAAAATTGTGTTGATACTTCAAGATTTCAAATTTGGAAATACCCTTACGTTTTAAAGAGAAAAATTAAAGCAAACTCTCAAACTCAGAGTGAATATCAATATGGGGCTTTGATTAAAATCCAAGATGAAGATGGTCATTTCGGTTATAGCGATCTGTGTCCGTGGCCAAGTTTAGGAGATTTAACTTTAGACGAAGAGTTAAATTTACAAGGTCCACTTTTTGTCAGGGCAATTCAATTAGCCTTCGACGATTTGAATGCACGAATTCATAAAGAGTATTTGGTTAATAAAAATCCAATTCGAAATAATGTTTTAGTTAGTCATTATAGGAATTGGTTTGAACAAAACAAAATATTTGATGGAATGGTTTTAAAAATAAAAGGTGATGCTTGCGTTATCGAATTAGCACATATTTTAAATCAGGTTTTTAAAGGTCAATTTAATTTAAAAGTTTCTCTACGGTTAGATTTTAATTTTTGTTTAACAGCAAATTCTTTTCAAGTTTTTTTAGATCATTTGGATTCTGGTGTTTTAAGTTTAATAGAGTATGTTGAAGACCCATTTCCATTTGATTATGAAATATGGATGGCCTTTAATAAAAAGGTTAAGTTAGCTTTAGATTGGAATACTGATGAAAATAATTGGGATTTTAAAATTTTCAAACCCAGTCGTGAAACTATAGAGAATCATGAATTAAATAAAAATTGCATATTTACTTCGGCAATGGATCACCCTGTTGGAATAGTGCATGGATTAAGATGGGCTCAAAAATATCCTGATAATGTTCATGGGTTTGGAACATTAGATAGTTATGAGCCAACTGATTTTAACTATTTTTTTGAAAACCAAAATGATCTGTTAAGATATCATACAGATGGTTTTGGGATCGGATTTACGCAAATATTATCGAGATTAAATTGGATTCCAATATTTCAAATAAATTCTTTGGTTAAGAATTATTTGTTATGTAGTCATCGACTTTCAAATGATGAAACTCTTGAGTTATTTAAAATAAGAAATCAATTGTGTAAACAGTTTGATTTAGAGGATTGTTTTTTAATAGCTAGCAGTGGAAGTACACAAAAAGAGAATGAATCTGTAAAGTTAATTGTATTAAAAAGACAAGCACTCATTGAATCTGCAAAGCGTGTAAATCAAACGTTTGACGTTATAATAAGTTCCGTGTGGGGTTGCGTTTTACCGCTCTATCATGTTGGTGGATTAGGTGTTTTGATTCGTGCACAAATTGCTCAGTGTCGCTTTATACATATAGATTGGGCTGATTTTACAACGGATTGGATTCAAAACAATAATGTGACTCATTTATCACTTGTGCCAACACAGCTTTTTGAAATTGTTCAAAAAAAATTAAAAGCGCCGAGCTGTTTAAAATATGTATTTATTGGCGGAGCCAGTTTGCAAGATGATTTAGCCAGTGATGCAATTTTGTTAGGTTGGCCCATTGTTCAAACATTTGGAATGACTGAAACAGGATCGATGATTGCTGTAAAAAAAGACTTTCACTCATCTTATTTTCAACTCTTAAATGATGTTAAAATTAAACAACTTGATAAAAAGTTAGCTATTCAATCAAAATCAAATGCGTTGATGAGTGCTAAATTTAATCGACTTAATCAAGAGATAGTTATTGATCATTTTCAGAACTGGCTTGTGACACAAGACGAAGTTAAAATTGTAGATAATTCTTTTCAATTCTTACAAAGAGACTCTGATTATGTAAAAATTAATGGAGAAGGTGTTTCGCTTTTTGAACTTCGTCAAAAATTAGATCATATTTTAAATTTAAGACACATATCAAATTTAGAGTTTACAATTTGTGATTTTCCTCACGATAGAAATGGCTCTGTACTACGATTCGTAATTTCTGAAGAACTAGGTATAAATAATAACTTATTGAATGAAATCATAAGTGAATTTAATTCTAAAGTACGTCCTTATGAAAAAATATCTTCTTGGATAATGATTGATAAAATTCCAAAAACTGATTTAAACAAAATTAAATATAATGAAATAAAAAAGCAAGGAAGTTTAAATGTTAAAAAAATATAATCCAAAATTTAATGTGGGAAGTTTGTTTATCTGTTCTAAATGTGGACAAGCTTTTGATGAACCCAAGCTGGCATTTGCGGAAAAGTTAAAAACTGATCTACGAAATGATTTAAAGGCAATTGATGCTCATACTCAAGTTCGAGTGATGGTCGGAGGATGTTTGGGCGTTTGTCAAAATAACGAACAAGCTTTTGCTTATTACCCTAATCAAGGGGCAGTGGAACTCATGACAACTTCTTCAGATGAAGCAAGTTCTAAAGCTGATATTTTTGATTTCATAAAACTGAAAGTTTAATTTATATATGAAAATAAAAATGAAGTTTATTAAAGTATTGGTCACTTTTTTTAGCATCGCATTTTTAGTCTATTTATATTTTTTTATGAAACCTCAAGAAAATTTAAGTGAGGTTGTTATAAGTGATTTTAATGGGTATCCGTGTTTTTACTATAGTGAAAGTGCGGTCAAAAATTTTCCAGAACGAAGTGTTAATGAGATTCAAGTTATTGACGCTGACGGTGTTATGCAATGGCACGTTGTATTGACAACGCCTATGCGTTTGAATGAAAAACTAAAGTGTTTGCGTTACGGAGTAGATGACGGTGTTAATATCATCCATGTGGCTACAGATATTAAAACAGATAGAGCTTATGGCGTAGCAATTGGTTCCGGCGATGATGGAAATTCCTCATTTGAACTGGGATATTTTTGTAAGTTACAAGGTCGCGGAATCATCATTCAAATTTCTAGTGCAGCTGCGCTCAAAACACCATTTAAATGTCTGTCTACGGATGAGTTAGACTAGCTGTTAATATTTGATTTTTTGTTAAAGATTCTTAATTTGATACACTTCAATTTTTTTGACTGTTAAGTTTTCTCGACTATGGTCCGATAGAATAATATGGAAATGAAGCGAACCATATTTTTGCTATTTGTATCGATTGTATTAAAATCATCATTCGTCTTTGCTCTTTCATCGGTTCCTGCATCTTTAACATTTGACGGTACGTTAACAGATCAACAAGGTGTAGCGATTAATTTAAACAACGAATCTATTCGATTTTCATTAGTTGGAAGTGTTTCTCGATCTTGTGCAGTTTATTCAGAAACTCAACTGTTCACAAGCGCAACTGGAGAAATAACTCATCAAGTGGGTAAGGGAGCGGTGTATGGTGCTTTGCCTCCATTGGATGCGTCTGCATTTTATTTAAGAAATGCTGGAAAAAACTTAGATGATTCGCTTTCGAGCTGTGTGCTCAACAATTCTGAAAGCAGAGTGTTGCGTGTAGAAAGCATTGAGAGATCGATTGCGTTGTATATTGAACTTTCGTCAATGCCTTATGCGCTCGTGGCGCAGAATTCTTTTATGCTCAACGGAAAGCAAGACACTGATTTTTTACTGCGCACAAATAATTTCTCAGATGTTTCAAATATCTCTCAAGCCAGATCAAATTTAGGTTTGGGGTCTTTGGCTACATTGTCGGTTTTAAGTCCGACTCATATTCCTGCAGCTTCTGGTGATGTGACGGGTGCATATAGTGCCTTGAGCGTGCAAAAGATCAATGGAATTGCAGTTAACTTTAACTCGCTCACCGACGGACAAGCTTTTGTTTATTCAAGCTTTTCAAATGAAATTGTGAATAAGACTTTAAAGCTTTCGCATATAAAAAATTTAACAGATACGGCGCCTGCATTTCCTGTATCTGCATGTCAGGCTCATCAAACTCTAGTGTATAGCACGACGTTTGGCAGTTTTAGTTGTTCGGATTTAACAATTAATGCAAGTCAGGTGAATTTTCCATCTCAAGGTGCTGGTAAAATATTTATGGCGCCAGCGGCGGCGGATGGTGCTCCTTCATTTAGAAATATAGCTCTCTCTGATTTACCTTATGAAGTTGTTAGAATTGATGGTGGTATTGATACTCATTTTATTCCAATGTTTAGTGATGAAAATAAGATAACGCAATCAGTGATTTCTCAGGTAAATAATGTGGTTTTTGTCGATTCGAATGACACGAATGATGATGTGGGTGCTGATGTCGTGTCTTTAAAAGTTGATGGTAACTTAGAATTCACATCGCAGCATGGAGTGAAATTTTCTGATGGCACGACACAAAAATTTGCGGCCGGCGCTGCATATGGAGCGTTGTATCGATCGACAGCGTTAAATGGTTTATCAACATCTTGGTTGCAAGTGAATATGGATAATCCATCAGTCGGTGATTTAAAATCAACAACTTATTCTGCTTCTTTGCCCTATAAATTATTTGCAAATATATCAGGTGTTTATGCTGTGACATATTCTGTTAATGTTGCAAGCTTTGATAATGGATCGTCGCGGTATTTTTGTTCGCGCTTAATGAAATCAGGTTCATTAGTTAAAGGGTCGACAAGTTGTGTGACAGTTGCTCAAAATGGAAATCATCAAATTACAAAAACAATGAATGTAAGAGTGAATGCCAATGAATATCTCTATATACAGGTTAAGGCCGAGAATTCAAACTTAGAGCTAGGACTTCCATCAACTGTTATTATTGAAAACTCTGATTCGGTTGCCACTTTGAGCATAACTCGGATTTCAGATTAACCTAGGTTCCAAAGCGGGATGCATTTTCTGCATCTTCTTTCATTGTTGTTTCAATTTCTAATTTGCTCCATGTGCGACCTTTGCCAACGCCAGGACAAAAAGCAGCAACTTCTTTCTGCCACGATTTTGCGGTCATGACTTCAGGCCAAAATGGCCATGTTCGACATTGTGTTGGTCTCGCTTCATAAAGCGAGCAGCGCTTATTTTTTAAAAACATACAGTCTGGGTTTTTAGGATCTTCTTTTAAGTGCCACACGCCATCTTTGATATCACAATATTGTTTAGTAAATGCACTCGTTGTTAGCTTAAGATGCTTTGCGAACCGTCTGCGATCCTCTAAGGTTAAAAACACAAAGCCAAACTCACCATGGGAAGTGCAGCAGTTGCCTGACCCTTGGCATTCGAATTTTAAACCATCTTCATAAAAAAGGCGTTTGATTGACATAGACATAGTCTATGTTTATATCGTTTAATTGCAAATATGAATTTAAAAATTTATAGTCCAAAAGACTTTCCAGCCTACCTTCCAAAATTAAATTTACTTTATGAAGATTTGTTTCATGGAGGTAAAGGTTTTCGTTCAAAACTTGTGCAAATGATGAGCTTGCCAATCAGTTTACCGCTAGATACGCAACATTTGCTTTGTCAAACGATTGAGTTTATTCACAATGCCTCTTTATTGCATGATGATTTAATTGATAACTCTCAACTTCGACGCGGCAAGCCCGCAGCTTGGGCTAAATACACGCCAGAATATGCGGTACTTGCTGGAGATTATTTACTTGCTCGAGTTATGGTGAACTTAGCAGGATTTGGTAATATTAAACTTGTGCAGTTTACAAGTGAAACAATTTCGGATTTGCTCGAGGGAGAATGGTTACAAGATTCGATTGTTGGTGATTTTTTTATTGGTTTAGATCAACTTGATCGAGTTCATAACTTAAAAACAGCATCATTATTTAAGTGGTGTTTACGAGCTCCATTTATTGCGCAAGAAAATTATGATGATCAATTACATCGAACATTAGATGAAATGGGAACAATTTTAGGTCAACTATTTCAACGAAGCGATGATTTATTAGATTATGATATACGTAATGATGAGGGCAAAACAATTTTAGGTGATTTAAAATCTGGATATTTAAATTCATTTGGAGCATTTGTTTCTAAAAATATGAATCGTGCTCAAATTGACCAGATGGTTAAATCGCATAATTTAGATGAGTTTAAAAAATGTTTTTCATCAGATCCAATTCTTGGCGATAAATTATTTAAAGCTAAAGTTGAGGAATTCGATCAAATTAATATAAAAATGATTGAACTCTACGAACACCATTTGGTTCAATTAGATAACCAGTTGAAAATGCCTGATTTGATAAAGTCTCTTCGGCCATTAACTGAAGTACTTTACTGGAGAAGGAAGCCAAAATCTTGAGTGAATATATTACTTTAAAAAAAAATGATCCATTATTTGAAAAATATATTTGGGGTGTTTGCGATAAAATTGGTTTTACAGCATTGCCCGTGACTTCATTAAATATTGAATCACCAGAAGAAATTGCGACTTTCGAAATTGTTAAAACCGAAAGTATAGAAAAACCATCAGTTTTTACAATTTATTTACGACTGATTAAATTAAAAAGATTCGTTCTTATTTTAGTTCCTTATTTTTATGTGGCCGTAAAAAATGACGTTGATAATCGCTTTTTTGATCCGTTGAGTTTTTGGTTTTCACTCTTGGCTATGATTTTTTTGTTTGCTGGGTTTAATATACGAAATGATGTGAATGATTTTATATCTGGTTATGATCGAGTTAATATAAATCATAATAAACCAATTTTAAAAGGTTGGATTAGCGCTAAACGCGCAGCTATGGTGAGTTCTGCTTTTATTTTTCTGGCTTTTATATTTTCTCTTCCAATTATGATTAGGCAAGCAGAAGAAATGAGAGTTTTGGCTGTTGTTGGTGTATTGCTGTTGTTAGGCCAGTTGTTATCAAAAAACTCTTATAAAAATAAACGTTGGGGCGAGATTATATTTTTTATTTTAATAGGTCCTGGGGTTGTCTCTGGATTTCAAGTTGCGCTTGGTTCGGGAATTGATACTGAAGTATTGGCTTTTGGGATTTTGTGGGCATGGGCAATTCAATTTTTAGTCCATTTAAATAACTTTGGAAATTTGTTAACAAGCGCACAAGCACAAATTAAAAATACGATGACGAGATATGGTTTTGATGGTGCGAAAAAAGTTATTTCATATTGGTGGTGTGGATTTATTATTTTATGGGTTATATACCATTATCATTATGCGAGTGTATTTTGGTCTTGGTTTACAACGATCATTTTAGTTTTTTGGTCATTACCGACTTTTATTAAGGTATCGCAAATTCAGTCCCCTTTGGGTTCGGATACTCGATTAATAAAAAAAATTGGATATAAAAATTTTATGTTGATGGTTGGTTTAGTTATTCTTGAATTTAGTTGGTATTTTTTAACTAAAAACAGTTGGACACTCTAAAAATAGATTATTGAGGTGAGTTTGTTTTCAAATTTTAAAATAGAATTTGCAAATGAGGACTTAGCTTTTAAAAATCAGTTTTGGGTTCAATTTGTTAGTCAAATGTGTCAAAATCAAAAGTTAGACTCACAAGTTTACCGTATTGTTTTTGATGAGTCTAAGCCGACCATATACGATTCAAATAGTCGAAAATTTAAAATTGACTTTAATAACGACAAACAAAATTACGCTAAAATTAAATCAGGAATGCGAACAGAACCATTGGCAAAAGCCCTTGGTGCCGGCGATAAAGGTTTAAAGGTGTTAGATTTGTCTGCTGGTTTGGGTGTGGATGCAATTTTTTTAAATCAGATGGGATTTCAAGTGACAGCTCTAGAACGAAATCCGATTGTTTTTATGGCGTTAAAAATCGCTTCTGATTTTTATAATATCGAGACTCAAAATAAAATTGAATTTATTCATGCCGATGCGTTAAGTTTTACGAAAACACTCGGTCAGTCACAAGTGTTTGATTTAGGATATTTTGACCCGATGTTTCCAGAAAAGAAAAAATCTGCATTACCTAAGCAAGAAATGGTTCTTTTTAAAAATCTAGTTGGTCAAGATTTAGATGCTGAAGCTCTCGTACAGTTTGTGTGTGAAAATCATTTTTTTAAACGTTTCGTAGTTAAACGCCCTTTAGCAGCTGCAAGTTTTGGTCGACCGCAGGGGAGTATTAAAGGTAAAATAATTCGGTATGATATTTATTCTTAATATGATAAGGACTTTTCAAGATGTTTAGTATGATTAAAGATCAAATTATTGAAACTCTAAAAATACCTTCAATTATTAAAAATCAACTTTATGGATTAATTCAGTTTGATTTTTTTACTAAGGAACGTCGATCGCAACTCATGAGAATGTGTTTTGCTCCTCTCTCTTGTTGGCTTTTGTTTGTGAGCTTTGGAGCTTTATATTTAAATCCATTAAGATATCATTTTTCGATATCACAAATGCTAGGCATCAATCATCCTATAATTCATATTTTATTTGATTCGAGTTTAGTTTCGTCAATTGTGTTGATCATATTGAATTTATTAGTTTCATTTTTTTTAAAAAAAGAATTTTTACTTTTATTTTTATATTGTTTTTTAATTGCACAAGGAGATATTCATATCAACTTAGCTGTTTTAATCATTTGTTTTATTTTTTTAGGTCGCTCACTTTATAATTTTAAATATTTAAGAGTTTTAGAGGGGTTATCTCGAACAACCTGGAAGTATTTAAGTGTAGTTACATTTTTATCGCATGCTTTGTCGATATATATATCAATAAATTTGTTACGATATTATTCGTTTAATGGGTATTTTAGAGAATCAATGTATGCCAATCGATTTGAGTTTTATGTTTTAGCTGTTGGTATTTTTTATGGCACTGAAATTTTATTTTTAGCATTGTGGGGACATTTTTATAACAAACGTATTTTAGAGAATAATGAGTCGATTGGATATTTGGTAAAATACTCAACAGTTCGTTTGTTGACGGGTATTAAAATAAGTTTGCCAATGAAAAATCGTTTGCTCAACGAAGTTGAGAGAATTCAATTGGAAAAAAGTCGTTATAGTTCATCGGATCTAGACCTTTTACCTAGGAGAATCGTCGATTTACACAGAAAAGAAGAATCTTTTTTGAATACGGCTCAATCAGCATTAACATAATCAAATGTCAGATTCAAAATTGAAATCAATCGAAGATTATAAAAATGAAGTTCTTCAGTTAAAAGCTGAAATTCAGATTAAGGATCAAGAAATACATCTGTATAAAAAAGAACTATTAAAATTTTCACATCAACTCGATTCTGTTATGATTCAGATTTCATCAGATTTTGATATACTTAAAAAAATTCAAAAGGTATTAGCTCCTACTGAAATTCCAACTATTCAAGGTTTTGAATTTAGTAAAAAATTTGTTTTTGGTACCAAATATGGTGGTGATTATTTTGATATTTTTGAACATGAAGATAAAATGAAGTTTGGTGTTTTGTTATCTTCATCATCAGGCTATGCAATGTCGGCTTTGTTTTTATCATTGGTTTTGAAAGTCAGTCATATGATGGAAGCTAAAAAAGGCTTACCTCCTGATCGCGTGTTGTTTCAGTTAGCAAATGAGCTGAAATCATTGGCAAATGAAAAAGACGCAACTGATGTGTTTTATGCTGTGATTGATCGTCGTGACTTAAGTCTCACTTTTTGTGCGGCAGGACGAATTTGTGGATTCTTACAGACGCCTGGCGAGCCATTAAAAATTCTAAGTTCAAAAGTTGGTGGATTAAGCGCATTATTTAATGATGATCTCCATTCTCTTCAAATTGATTTACAACCTAAATCGAGACTGACATTGGTATCAAAAGGTGTTCTTGAAGTGCTAGATCCTGATGGTTTGTGTGAAATGTTAAGTGGTTTAGATCCGCAAAGTACAGTTCATGACATTCGTAATGAGGTCTTATTTCAAAGTCATAAAAAAACAGGACTAGAGCATCCGCTCAAAGATCAGACTGTTGTCGTGATGGAAGTCAAAGACAGAGTGATAAAACTAGCCAAGTAATTGGAGATTTGATAATTCTAATATGTTCATTAAATATAAAAAAATAAAGGGAGTGTAAAATGGCCGAGATTACTATATATGAAGGTGCCTTAGATAAAGGTTTAGAGGGCGTAGTTGCTTGTACAACAGCTGTATCATTTATTGTTGGAAATACATTAAACTATCGTGGTTATACAATTGAAGATTTATCAGCAAATTCGACTTTTGAAGAAGTGACATATTTATTATGGAATAATAAATTACCAAATAAATCTGAACTCGAAGCATTTTCGGCAGATCTTAATAAAAATATGACGTTAGATCCTTCATTTATTTCTGTTTTAAAAACGTTGCCTACAAACGTTCATCCAATGGCGTGGTTAAGAACAGCTGTTTCTTTATTATCTCATTGGGATTCTGATGCTAACGATAATTCTGTTGAAGCTAATAAACGTAAGGCTGTTCGATTAACTGCTAAAATGGGTGCGCTTGTTACTGCATTTGAAGCTATTCGTAATAAAAAAGAGATTTTATCACCTAAGGCTGGCAAATCTATAGCATGGAATTTTATGTATATGCTCAAAGGTTCTGAGCCGGATGCTGAGCTTGTTAAATTATTTGATACATGTTTAATTTTGCATGCTGACCATGAACTTAATTGTTCTGCATTTGCAACTCGGGTGACGTCATCTTCACTTTCAGATATGCATTCTGCAATTGTATCTGCAATTGGTGCATTAAAAGGTCCATTGCATGGTGGTGCAAATGAACAAGTTATGGTAATGCTTGCTAAAATTGGCACGATTGAGAAGGCTCAACAATTTGTTAAAGATGCATTGGATGCAAAAGAAAAAGTAATGGGAATTGGTCATCGTGTTTACAAAGATGGAGATCCTCGAGCAGCTATTTTAAGAAAATTTTCAAAAAGCTTAACTGCTAAAATTGGTAAGCCTGAACTTTATGAAATGTCAGCATTAATTGATGATACAATGAATAAGGAAAAAGGCTTAATGCCAAACGTGGATTTTTATTCTGCGACGGTGTATCACTCAATGGGAATACCAACAGACATTTTTACGCCAATATTTGCTGTTTCTCGTATTGCTGGATGGATTGCACATGCTAACGAACAATACGAAAAAAATAGAATTTATCGTCCGCGTGGTAAATGGCAAGGTAAAGAAGGCTTAACATGGAAGCCTTTAGATGCTCGCTAGTTGAATGAAAATTGTTTCGGTTAATATCGGTATTCCGAAAACATATATTTTAGACGACGTAACCATGGAAACATCCATGGTTCGTCATTCAGTGCCAGAAATTCAGGTCACCAAAACACAAGTTGTTGGTGATCGTTTTAAAAGTCCTCAATTGCACGGTACACCTGATTCAGTTGTGTATGCTTTGTCTGCTGATCGCTATCCAGAATGGGCTAAATTTTTAGGTAAAGAGTTTCCAATTGGACATTTAGGTGAAAACCTATCAGTTGATTCTTTACGTGAATCTGATTTTTATCTGGGTGATATTTATGAAGTTGGAACAACTGTTTTAAAGGCGACAGGGCCTCGTTACCCATGCAACAGATTAAATTTTGTGGCTGGCGATAAACGCATGCAAAAAGAATTTGAAGAGCGTGCATGGCCAGGGGTTTATTTCGAAGTCATTCAAGAGGGTCTAATTAAGCCTGGCGATCAATTTAAGCTTCAGCAGCGTCAGCAATCAGAAGTTACTGTGCTCGATTTATATTTAACAATGCGATCTAAAAAACGCGGAGCACTTGATACAGTGTTGTCAAAAAAAGTTTTAGGTTGTGGGCAACTTATAGACAGGTATATTAAGAATGTAACGGCTTAGCTTTGAAAGCTAAAGTAAAGGACATTCTTATGCCAACAGTATTTACAAAAATTTTAAGCGGCGAATTGCCATCATATAAAATTCACGAAGATGATTTAACATATTCATTTTTAGCTCTCGATCAAGTTAATCCAGGTCACGTGCTTGTTATTCCGAAAATGGAAGTCAATCACTGGTTTGATGTACCAGCAGAAATATACACTCGTGTGGGACTTAACGCGCAAAAAATTGCAAAAGCTATTCAGAAAGCGACCAACTGTCCACGTGTGGGTACAATCGTCGCTGGATTTGAAGTTCAGCATTATCATTTACATTTAATTCCGGCGTGGAGCATTCCTGATTTAAACTTTAAGCGTGCCAAGCGTTTATCAAACGAAGAAATGCTTGTTTGGCAAGGTCGAATCGTTAACTATCTGCGAGATTTACAATAACTATTAAATTTAAAACTTCGAGAGGTTAAAATATTTATGAGTGAGTGTTTTAGCTTTTTTAATGTTTTCACAAATACTTTTTTGCAAATTATTATCGTACAGAATATACCTATCGGCAAACAGCTCTGGTTATAAGCTTGCACAAATAAAAAAGCTATAAAGTCTTTGCTCACTTTATAGCTTTGAAGTGTTGACATGCTCCGAATTCCAGATCGGAGGTGTCTTATGACCTATAACACATATAGATCATATCGACGCATTTTGAATTTAGGTTTAGCTGTATTAGGACTAGTTTTAATCAGGACTAAGGAAGGGACAAAAAATCCCGGTGGCACTGTAAACACATGGATAAGCTATAAAGTGAGCTTTATTTTAATTGCTGGATGAAGTAAACTTCATCCATAAGCTTTATCAGCAGCAAAGTTTTTGATTTTGCTGTTGATGCAAGTAAATGATATCTGAATCGGATTACAGCACACTTCGCAGTCTTCGATATAAGCTTGCTCATCTTCGATAGATGTATCGAGTAACATCGATATTTTTTCTAGACAGTATGGGCATTTAAATATTTTTTCGATTTCATCCATAATTAATGTCACCCAACAAAAATTTTAGCGTTTTAGTTTGATCACATGAATATAAATGATAATGAATAAATGTGGCAGCAATTTACTGGTTACGAAATGATTTAAGAACAATTGATAACAAAGCGCTGCTCGCTTTTTGTCAAAATGCAAAAAAAGGTTTAATTGTTTATACATTAGATCCTCACTTTAAAAATTGGGGAATTCATCGTCAGAAATTTTTATTACAGAGTTTATACGATCTGAACAGCCAATTTAAAATAAAGAATCAAGAAATTATAGTTACTGATAAAAATATAATTGAATTTATAAGAAATATTCAAAAACATATTCTGATAACTGAATTTTACTGTACAAAAGAGTATGCATTTAACGAATGTCAGCAAGAATCATTTATTTCTAAATACTGTCAAGATTATCAAATAAAACTCAATATTATCGAACAAAATACTTTGTTTAAGTTAGTTGATTTGCCTTTTGAAATCGCAAAAATGCCCGATATCTACACTCAATTTCGTAAAAAGATAGAGCTGAATTGCAAAATACATTTGATACATTCAGATCATTTAGATTTTCCAGCGAAAATTAATTTTGAATGCGATGGTGGCTTAAATTTAAAAGATATTGATATGACCTCAAGTCATCCTGTTTTTCAATTTATTGGTGGTGAGTCAACAGCAATGAATCGATTATCAGATTACTTTTGGCAGTATCGATCAATTCTAAATTACAAAGAAACTCGAAATCAAATGCTCGAACTTAACGATAGCTCTAAGTTTTCACCATGGATTAATTTAGGGTGTCTGTCTGTTCAGTTTATTTTTTCAGAACTTAAAAAAGTTGAATCAGAATTAGGTCAAAATGAATCAACAGTGTGGTTTTATTATGAATTACTCTGGAGAGAGTATTTTAAATTTTTATCACTAAAATATGGATCAAAAATATTTAATCTATCAGGCATTCAAAACAAATCTAAAAAATATTTTTACAATAAAGCCGTTTTTAATCAGTGGCGTTTGGGACAAACACAAGATGTATTTATTAATGCTCACATGATCGAGTTAACCTCAACAGGTTGGATGTCAAACCGAGGTCGCCAAAACGTCGCAAGTTATTTAATTCATCACTTACATTTGCCGTGGACTTGGGGAGCACAACACTTTGAACAACTATTGATAGATTATGATCCAGATCTCAATTGGGGTAACTGGTTGTATTTATCAGGTCAAGGAACTGATCCACGGGATCGTATCTTTGATCCTATTAGACAGCAACAAATGTATGATCCTCATTATCAATATCAGAACACTTGGTTGTCTCAAAAAAAACATATATGAAGGGCTTAGTTTGGTTTAAAAAAGATCTACGGTTTTTAGATCACAGGCCACTTTACGAGGCTTCACATAAATGTTCTGAAGTTAAAGCCATCTATATATTTGAAGATGAATGGGTTAAGAGTTATGAGTTTCATCCGTCACATTTACAATTTATTAATGAGAGTTTATCTGAACTTAAAATTCAACTAAAAAAAATTAATGTACAATTAGTTATTCGTTACGGTGATGCTCGGCAAGTTTTTCAAGATCTGAGAGCAGAATTTGATTATAAAATAGTATTTTCCCACCAAGAGACTGGTCAGTTTTGGACGTATAAGCGAGACGTTGCAGTTATAGATTATTGTAAAGATCAAAGCATTCAATTTAAAGAGTACTACAATTTTGCTGTTGTTAGATGTTTAAAAGATCGTGATCTATGGAATGAATATAGAAAAAAAATAATTGAACGTAAATTGATCCCTGAACCTCGGCAGCTCTCACAGAGCATTGCAATCAGGTCAGATGTCATAATTAGTCCTCTTGATCAAAAATTTTCACAATTTAAAATTAAAACAAAGATTCAAATCGGCGGCGAATCTCAGGCGCACAAAAATCTTGAGTCTTTTTTGCTAGATCGCGGACAAAACTATCTTGAACACATTTCTAATCCTTTATTAGCTGAGCATTCAGGATCTAGGCTATCGCCGTATATTACTTATGGTAATTTGAGCTTAACGCAAATTCATCACGAACTGCAAAAAGCGTTAATAAACCATTCTCTAAATTCTAAATGGCGAAAAAGTTTATGGGCATTTGAAAACCGTTTGTGGTGGCATTGTCATTTTATTCAAAAATTAGAGTCTGAATATATGATTGAGTTTCGGAACGTCAACCGTGCCTTTGATGGTTTGAGAGAATCAGAATTTAATTCGAATTATTTCAATGCTTGGAAAGCAGGACAGACGGGGTATCCCTTGGTTGATGCATGTATGCGTTGCTTGTTAGAAACTGGTTGGATTAATTTTCGAATGCGAGCAATGCTTGTGAGTTTTGCTTCTTACCAACTTTGGCTGCATTGGCAAAAACCAGCAGAATATCTTGCGGCTCATTTTTTAGATTACGAACCAGGCATTCATTTTAGTCAGTTTCAAATGCAATCAGGTGTTACTGGTATTAATGCGATACGAATTTATTCTCCGCAGAAGCAAACGACTGATCACGCCTTTATTGGTGACTTCATACGAAAATATTGTCCAGAGTTGAGGTTGGTTCCTGATGAGTATTTACACGATTTAGAGTCAATGCCACCTTTACTCAGAATAAACGCTCAACTGAAATTAGGCGAAAATTACCCATTACCAATAGTTGATGCTAAATTATCCTATCAACTAGCTAAAAAACGCATATTTGATTGGAAAAAAACTGATGCTGTTAAGTTAGAGGCTGCGAGTGTATTAAAAAAGCATGCAAGTCGTGCTAACACGAGTCGTCGTTTTCCAAAACAAAAAAGAACTTAGATTATTGAAACATAACACTTTTTAGTATCAGCAAAATGAGTCATTGTATTTTAAACGAGTGTCAAATGTCTCATAATTTTATCTTATATTGAGTATTTGTTTTTAAATTTTGATTGAATGAATGACTTTGAGTATTCTTTATTTAACCGTTCTAACGGTTAAAAAGGAGGTGGTGTTATGACAAGTAAATATGACATAACTAAGGCGGAGGTGGCGACTTCATAGTCGTCAAAGCTCAACAGCCTTACGAGCTGTGAGGTTCAAACCTCCGCCGTAGAAGTGTTAATATAAACGGCCGACAACCTTAAAGGATCCAGTCGGCCGTTTCCTTTTAGTCGACCTTTTCATATTATACTGGTATTTTTATTTTTATGAAAAATCAGATAACGTACCCTAGTCAGATTTTTAATTTTATTGATGATCAATTTCAACAATCAAAAGAGAGTCAAACTTTCGTTAAAAAATTACCTTTTGATGAGCAAAATATTTCTGTCGTGAACAGTTGCAGTATGGATTTAGTTCAATCTTTGCAAGGTGCAAATAAAGCATTTAATGATTGGAGGAGTTCGACAATTGAAGATCGATTGCTTTTGATCGATAGAATTCAAAATTATTTGATTGAAAATAAGCTTAAATTTGCAGAGTTAGAATCCTTAGATCAAGGGTTATCAGTTTCATTTTCGATGGTATCTAATATTGAAGTCGCTATCCAGAAAATGAGTCAATTAAAGTATGAACTTGAAGAGGGAGTAGCAAGTCATCTTGATGTATTACCAATTGGAGTTGTTGGTGTTATTTTATCTTGGAACTTATCTACAAGATTATTTGTAGAAAATGTTATACCTGCTATTTTGGCAGGGAATGCCGTTGTTGTGAAGATCTCTTCGTATGCGCCTGTCACAGCGTATTTGTGGGGAGAGTTATTTCAAAATATAGGGCTGCCGAGTGGCTTAGTTCAGATTATGCATAGTCAAGATCAGCAATTTAAAATGCTTTTTATTTCTCATCCAAGTATTAAAGCGATTTGTGCAACAATGGATTTAAATCATGCAACAAATATTTACAAAACAATAGCATCATTATCTAAGCAACAATTTAAAAAACTACAAATTCATTCAGGTTCAAAAAACACCTGTGCTTTTTTAAAAGATCCAAACGAAATTGAAATGAAAAATGTTGTTGATTCATTTCTACTAGGTCAAGGGCAGCTTCATTGGAACAATGCACGACTTTTTATATTAGAAAAAAATGAAAAAATATGGATTGAGTTTATTCAAAATTATTTAAATGAATTAAAACCTTCTGAATCAATTTATGACTCATCAGTTTGGACTCCAATTTTAAAAACAGAATCAATTCATCAGTTTCAGACAATTATCAGTCAGGCCAAAGCAGATCAGGCTAAAGTTTTAACTTCAAGTTGTAAACCTGCGAATTCAAAATTTTTAAATGCATTTTTTACAAAAGATATGTCGAATTGTTCTGTGCTGCAACAAGACCAAGTCAGTGGTCCAGCGTTCATAGTATCAATCGTTAAGTATCCATTTGATATTCCAAAATACAGTAATGTTTCGTATTATGGGTTTTCAGCGGACATATGGACTGAAGAAGGTAAAAATAAAAAAGTCATTCAGCAATTAGAAGTTGGTCATGTGAGTGTAAATCGATGGAATCTACACTGCATTGATTCAATTTATGGTGTCAAACAGTCAGCATTTGGACAAACTGACCGTAAAATTTTTGGCAGTTTTTTTTCAAATGTCAAAAAAATGACTCAATAGCTTATTGTAGCTTATGAGATTTTGAACGCATTCGAATATTGCACTGTGGGCAATAAGCTTCTTCTTTTACTTCAGTGTTTTCTTGTTCCGATGTGACTTTGATTTGTAATGGAGTCGCGCAGAGAACGCAATTGCATTGTATAGAAACAAAAGCTTTCTGAAAGGTATTTTCAGTTCGCTCGTAACGTTTGATGTCATCTAGCTTTAATGCATCTTTGAATTGATCTTGAGTTCTCATTTAACTCCTCCTTGAGTATTTGATGAGTAGGAATTTAATCCTTAAAAAAATAAATCATCCTGAAATATTTCGTCTGGATATAAAATATAAGTCTTATTAATAGAGTATGCAATTCTTGTTCACAGACGATGGTCGAGTCTTCTTAGGATAAAATTATTTATTTAAAATTTCTAAAATTACCTGTCTGTTTTTTGATCTATTTAAATTTAATTCTAAATATTTTAGAACTTGTGGATGGATAATATCTTTTTTCTTAAATAAATTAACTAAGTGGAATAGGACAACAGAAGAGTTTTCATTTAAAATTGATTCTGCTAGAAGTGTTTGAACTTTAATATCTGTAGGTTTAAGTCCATAGAGTACAATTGCAGCAGAAAGTCTTAAATTTTCTAAATTTTCTGTCTTGAGTATTTTTGTAATATTGAGATGTACCTGAGGATTCGTCGATTTGGCTTCAAGAAAATACCAAACATAAGCATATTTCATATCAATACTTTGATTAAAATTAATCGATTCCGCGATCATAGATTGCGCTTCTGGTGATTTTATTTTTAAACACATAAGAGTATTGATAAAGTTATTTTCTTTCCATCTAGCTTGTGGAATAGACAATACCGGTAAGTCTATTTTAAGACCTGATGAACAAATCATATCACGACGAAGTTCGGTAAATGGAGTGTTTACATCGATGAGTTTTCGAGATAAGTCGGCAGCGTAATCTAGATTTATAATATTGAGATCTTTTAATGTATTTAAAACTTGTACTTTAAGTGGAATGTATATGTCGCCTTTGAGGTGAATCAGTTTAAGTAAATCTTCTTTGATTTTTTTATTATTTTTCATTTCATCTAAAATATGAGCTTCTTCTGGATTTGGCGTTGATTCTTTAACAGTTCTTAAAAATTCCTCGATATGCGAAAGCATTGATGTAGCTTGACCTTTTAAAAACATTTTTTTGATATACTTTAATTTATCAAGTCTACTGATACGTGAGTTTTTAACATAACAAAAGGGTTTTTCAGTTGGATAATTTGTATTGTAGTCAGATCCTGAAATTTGACTAATGGAAGTATTTTTCAGAGAAAATAGAAGGTGCTCATTTTTTATTGGTCTATTTGTCAGAGCTGAAAAATTGTTATAGGTATTTTGTGATTTTTCAAAATATTGTTTTAATAAAGGCTCTATTGTTTTTCCACTTGGTCCAATAGAAGTAAATCCATATATTTTAGGAACTGATGAAAATGCATTAGCCATTCTTTCTTCATAGGTGTGGCCAAATTGACTATATCTGAATGATGCAATCTGACTGGCTTGGGCTGCGCTAAATCCATCAGCTAAAAGTACATTCATATATTCTTCAGGTGTTCGTAAATCTTTCTTTTTAGAGGCAAGGGTGTTGCAACCAAACAAAAAAACTTCTTTTGGTTTTTGCATTATTCCAGGACAAGCATTTTCACATGAGTTCGCTTCGAGATCTTCCATAGTTAATCTAGATTTAGAGGTCCCAAAAAAAGTTCCACCGAAATGACCAGAAATAACTAAAATATCACAATTGATTTTTTTCTGACAAGCTTGTTGAAACCAGTTTTTATTTTCTGGTTGGTTTTGATCTGGCGCAAGTTCAATAAAATTCCACTGATCGGGTGATAAATACTGTTTAAATAACTCAACTTCTTCGTTAGAGTTGATGGTGATGGAACATAAATTTTTTTTACTAGTTGCAAAGATGTAATTTGATTGTATCAAAATGAGTATTACTATAATTAATTGAGTTATTCTTTTCATACCTAGCTTATATACAAATTTCATTCTTCAATTGAACGTGTTAAAACGATTTGATTGGATTTTATGTTTTTTTTGTGTCTATTTTTTGACGAATGTACAAATATTGCTGAGCAGTTCATTTTTTTAATTATTCTCATTTTGAGATTTATAATTGATTTGGTTAACTTGATTTTATTTTTTTTGCATGAGACTATTTCTTATGAGAAAATTATTAATTTCAATTGTTACTTTATGTAGTTTAGTATCTTATGCTGATGACTTTTACATTGAAGATGAATCGTTAACTTCAGTTGATAAAAGTATTGAAGAAATAATTAAAAATTCATCTCTGTTTAAAGAAAATTATAAAAAATGTGATGTGATTATTGGTAAATCACTTAAATTAAGTGAAGGCAAGTTTTCTACGATTGTTGCAACAACGGATGGATGTGGTTGGGGTGCTGCTGTTGGTCCCATTTGGATCGTAAAAAAAGATGTTAAAGCTGAACTTATTTTAAGTGCTTCAGGATATTCTTTAAAAGTAGATAAAAGCAATCATAAGGGCTTTTATGACATTCAAACATTGATATCTACATCGGCTGGATCAAATGCGATCAATTGGAGATATGACGGTTTAAAATACAAAAACATTAATCGTAAATTAAAGAAATAGCATAAACTACACCTTTTATAAAAAAACATTTAAAGGGCACAGTTTAGGATTTATAAATACGTTACTTTAATTTTATTATCGTAGTCATACTTAGAAAAAGCGTAATTAATTAACTCTGTAATGAGATCTGTATAACTGAGTCCACTTGCTTGCCACATCATCGGGTACATCGAAATTTTTGTAAATCCAGGGAGTGTGTTAATTTCATTAACATATAACTCACCATTTTTTTTCATAAAAAAATCAACGCGAGTCAATCCATCACAGAATAATGCTTTGTATGTGTTTATGGCTAAGTTTTTAATTTCTTCTATTTTATTTATATCAATTTTTGCTGGAATGATAATTTCTGCACCGTTATCATCTAAGTATTTAGCTTCGTACGAGTAAAACTCATGTTTAACGATGAGCTCTCCCGGCGTACTTGCTTTAGGTGAAGTATTTAAACCCATTACAGAGCACTCTATTTCGCGACCTTCTAAAAATTCTTCTGCTAAGACTTTATGATCGTATTGAAATGAATCTTTGAGTTTATTGGTAAAATCATTTTCTGATTTAATTTTGTGAACACCAACTGATGATCCTGCGTTTGCTGGTTTGATAAAAAAAGGTAATCCTAACTGTTGAGAAATTTGTTGAAAACTATGATTTTCATGACTTTTTAAAACAATGTATTTGGCATTTTTAATACCTGCAGCTGTCATAACAATTTTCATAGCTTCTTTATCCATTGCAATTGATGAGCTCATCACACCGCAACCAACAAACGGAACATTAATCATTTTAAGTAAACCTTGCAATGAACCATCTTCACCGTTTGTGCCATGAATAATCGGAAATACACAGTCAACTTTTTGTTGTTTATGATTTTGTAAATTAACAAGGAGAGTTTCATTTTTTAATGAGATTAAAGCGACTGTTTGATTCAAATCAAATTGGTTGTCATCAATAAATTTGATTTTTTCCACTTCAGCTTCAGTCAGTTGATACCAAGTTCCTTGTTTAGAAATGGCGATTAAAAGAGGTTCAAAAAGAGATAGATCGAGTGCCTTTAAAATATTAAAAGCAGATCTGATAGAAACTTCATGTTCAGAGGAGCGACCACCAAAAATAAGGGCAATTTTTTTTTTCATGAAAATATTTTGCAGGTATTATGCCATTTCGACAAGCTCTTTAGTAAGTGCTCTAATTCCGCAAAAAACTTGATAAGGTGTGACATGATCGTTCATGTAAGCTGGAGTTGTAATAATTTTTGTATTCCGATCAGTTATGAAGTCTGTAGATGGACAGGGCTCTAAATGTGCCCCCCATTTTTGAACAATGTCAGAATTTGAGTAATGTTCGCCTAATGTGATATAAGGTGAATATTGAGAAAGTACCTTGGCAAGTAATAGTGGAGCCAGGCAAATTGCTCCAATTGGTTTACTGGCCTCAAAGCAGTGTAAAATATTTTTTACAATGATAGGTTCGACTTTCATATCGTGTTTGTTTGTTGACCAATTTGATAAAACAGTAGCAACACCCAAACCACCTGGAAAAATAAGAGCATCATAATCATTCATATTAAGTGAATCCAATGGGAATAGTTCATGATGGTTGAGAGGTGTTGATAAATCGAAAGAAAATATCTTAAATTGTGCTTTAAACTCTGATAATGAAACTAACAAACTGATTGTTTCAGTGAGTTCAGTTTGTTTTTGTCCAAATCCGGCTGCAATGATGGCTATTTTTTTCATATTAACTTATTGTACAGAATTTTCGCCCATTGAAAAGCTATCAATGTTGTAGCAATCGTCAACGAGTATTTTTCGATCACCATTTTGCTCTAACGTGCGACTGCAAAAATTAAGAACTTTTGAGAAAAATGGCAGCTTCTTTGAAACAATAAAAGTTATAAATTCTCGATCAGGAGTATTTTCTGGTAAAATTCCTTTACTGACAATATCAAAGGTGATTTTTCGAATTGGAATAATACAATTTGCAGGGTTAGGGCAGATGCGAACATCTGCAAATTCTGATGGAAGTTTAATATTATAATCTTCTATATTAAAATTGTGACAGCTTGTGTTTTCTTGCTTACACGCGAACAAGCTGTAGTAAAGATAAGTGTTATGAAGAAAGAATACATTTTTTTCAGCAGCCCTAAGTTCAGATTTTGTTATGCGGTCTGTTTCAATAGTATAAGAGCCGCCAAATGAACTATTAGGGTTTAAGTGGTTTTGGTGGTCCACAAACAAGTTATAAATAATTTTTCCTTCTTTAGATGTGATATCAATGGAATCTACTTCTAAAGTTTGTGTAAACATTTTAGTTTTTTGACTGTCGGCAAGAGTTAAAGTTCTTGTCATAATGCTTTTTTCATGAAGATTGATATCTTCATAACCAATAGTACCTATGCCTTCGCCCATTTTTTCTTGTATTATTTCTGGATTGACTGTTGGTCCAATATCTTGATTTTCTAGATTTTGCTTTTTTAAACAAGAAAATTGTAAACTCAAGATGAACGCTAAAAGTATAGTTTTTAAGTTTTTATAAATGAAAATCATATAGAATCCCATCCCCAAACCCAAAGTGGCATTGGTAAAACTTTTGATAAAATTTCACGAGTTCCTGGCTGTATAAAACTAAGATCATCAATTTTTGTTGGTCCAAACAATATTTTTACCAAATCACTTTCATTATCCAAAGTGTATAAATCTGTTCCATATCCAAAAATGATTTGTTGATTTTGTTTTTCTAAAACAATTTGCTCAAGTCCCTCTGCTCTAAATGCTTTTTTAACTTTCACAGAGATAGATTCGAAATCATGAATTCGAATCATTCCTAAAAATCCTTTGTGGCAGTATATACCCATATTATCTAAGGTGGATTTTAAGTTTTTAGAGTGCTCTGGGACCATAAGGTGGTAATTTTTATTTTCTGTTTTGACCATGTAGCTAATTAAGTCAATAAGTGCTGTGACTTGGCCACCCCACTCATGGATGAATGATTGGAGATCTGCACCTTTGCCTTCGATGGCATAAGCTAAAAGTTGATTTGTATTACTCCACACTGTAAAAATTTGAGCATTGGGAATTTTTAGATATTGATACATATCATCAATCGTTCTAACCGAACCAACAGTGTGTTGTGAGTAAAGCTTTAAAATAGCTTGCGGGTCAATTTGAGGGCCCTTAATAAACTTTGTGTTGATTGTTTGGATTGGTAGTTCATGGTCAAATATATAAGTATTTTCAAACCCAGCTAACTCAAATCCAAATTTGCGATAAAAATCTTGTTGATCAGTCCAAAGCACAACTAAATCGCAGTTCTGAGCGGTCGCTTTAGCTAAACAATTTTGCATGTTTAATGTGCTTAAACCTTGATTGCGATATTCTGGAGCTGTCACGACTGAGCCAATAGCGCCTATTTTATATATGGCGTGTGGGGTTTTTGTAATTATAGGTTTTAAAAGTGCATGAGAGATGATTTTTTGATCATCAACATCATCAGTGATAATGCTCATATTGTGAATATTTGAAGGTGTCAGTGCAGTAGGGTATTCTGTGTTGATAGCCCAAGTTGTGTTTTCTCTGAGCTGTGTATTTAAAAAGTCCACGACATTGTTGAATTCATGTTGATGTGGAGATCTTGCTTTAACCATAAGGAGGCTCCTTTAAAGGTGTGAGTATGACCATATTATAGCTTTGTTTTATTGATTCGTGATGGCCAGTTCTATGAATTTGACTTAAGCCTAGAATTTCCTTAGATTGCATGTATTAATTGCTTGAATAATTGCTTAATAACTGGGGGGCCTATGGCTGATCTAGCACAAAAATGGAAAGACAATAAGTCTGGTAAAATGTTTGTTGATCAATCTTGTATAGCATGTGATGCGTGCGTTTTGTCAGCTCCGAAAAATTTTGCTATGCATGAAGAGGATGGTCATGCCTATGTGGCCAAACAACCAGAAACTCCAGAAGAAGAAGCTGCGTGTAAAGAGGCAATGGAAGGTTGTCCAGTTGAGGCCATTGGCGATTTCGGTGACAAAGCCTAGAACTTTGAAAACTAAACTCAAAAAACTGCAATCGACCACAACTTTAGACTTGCTCAAAAAACATTATCCAGATGCGCATTGTGCATTAAACTATAAAAATCCATTTCAACTTTTAATAGCTACGATTTTGTCAGCACAATGTACAGATGAAAGAGTTAATATTGTTACCTCTGATTTATTCAAAAAATATAAAAAACCTAGTGATTTAGCGGACGAAAAAATTGAAATTATCGAGACTTATATCAGATCAACAGGTTTTTATAAAAATAAAGCTAAAAACATAAAAGCCTGCTGCAATATTTTAGCAACAAAATATAATAACAAAGTTCCTGCGGATATGTCGATTTTGGTCCAGCTACCTGGAGTAGGACGTAAAACGGCAAATGTTGTTTTGGGAAATGCGTTTGGTATTTCAAGTGGTGTTGTTGTTGATACGCATGTGACTCGACTTTCAAATAGATTTGGTTGGGTTAAAACTGATGATGCTGTGAAAATAGAGCAGACATTAAATAAAATTTTTCCACAAAACGAATGGATCATGTTATCGCATTATCTTATTTCACATGGTCGGAGTTGTTGTAAGGCTAGATCACCTCATTGTGAGACCTGTTTTTTATCTAGCAGTTGTCCACGTCGAGGACTTTGATTAAAGTATTTATATGTTTCAAGCTTATTTTGAAAGTTTAAAATACGTAGGTCATTTGTTGCCGATTTCTTTTTTAAGAATATTTTTGGGATATTATTATATACAGCAAGCATTAAACGACTGGAAAGTTCATGTGTTGGGAAATTCAGTTGTTAGTGATTTATTAGTTGAAGCCTTAAATAAAACACAAATGCCGTTTTGGTATAGGGTTTTTTTGACAGAACATTTAATGAGTCATTGGTCATTTTATGCTTTCGTTTTAGTTGGTCTACAAATAGTTATTGGGTTATCGTATCTATTGGGTTATGTGGTTCGGCCTACAGCCGTTTTAGCTATAGTGTTTAGTTTAAACTTTTTAGCGGTTTCAAGCTCATCGCAAGAATTTTATTATAAATTGTTACTCGCATGCCATATCATGATTGCTTGGGTCGGTGCTGGGCGCTGTTTAGGTTTTGATTATTACTTTTACAAACGCTACCGCGGTTTTTGGTGGTAATCATTTTTACGCAGATCGATTGTCCTTCGTAATGACTGAAAGTAAACTTGAAGTTTCTTGTTTTAAAAGATCTGATTCAGATTTCATTTCACCACTCATACGTAAGACCTCAATTGAGGACGTTGTATTCAACAATGCGGCTTTATCAAGTTCTTTCATAGCTGAATAAGATTGTTTGATGGCAACTTCTTGTTTGTAAGATGCATCTGTTATGCTATCCATTTGTAAATTGATATCTTCAATTTCATGAGAAATTTTGTTGAAGTTTTCTAATGTTTGATTACTAATTTGACTGATTTCTTGGCTTCGCAATTGAATAGTGTCAATCGCATTTTTGACTTGAGCTTGGCTATGCAGGATCATTGTTTCGATATCTTTTGCTGCTTTACTGCTTGATAAGGCAAGCAGCCCAACTTCGGATGCAACAACAGAAAAACCACGACCATTTTGACCGGCACGTGCGGCTTCGATAGAGGCATTAAAAGATAATAATTGTGTTTTCAATACAATTGAATGTATGACTTGCGTTTGTTGATTAATATTCTCAATAACTTTGGAGATTTCAAGGAGTTGTCTATTGGTGTCTGTCATTGAATTCATATTGAGTATAAGTTGATCAACAATTGTTTTTCCTTCTAAGCTTTTTTGTTTGGCATTTTTGGCTTTTTCTGAAAATCGAGTAATCGATTGAGTTGTTTTTGAAATCATGCTGTCCATTTCTTTCAGGGAAGAAATTGTTTGTTGTACGGCACTTGATTGTTCTGTAGCAGCTGAAGTTACACTATGTGCAAGTTGCGCTAAGTTATATGAAGATTCTTGGATTGAATTTGTACCTTTTGATAAACTAGAGGCGATAAGTTTGAGCTTATTGCCGATATACTGACTAAATAAAAATGAAGTAATAAGGCCGGTAACAAGTACGGCTAATGCGATATAAATGATGATCCATTTTTTGGATTCAGTTTGTTCAAGCATATTTTTTTTTGTTTCTTGGCTTGAGACAAATGCTAAATCTGACATTGCTTTGAGTGATGATGTCGCTGTTTCAAAAACGTCATGCATTTCATTATTTAACATTTTTAATGCTAAATCTTTTTGATTATTTTCGACCTTTTCTAAAAAAAGATCAGATAGTTCAAAATATTTTTCGACAGCATTGTTGTAAATTTGAGATTTTTCAGTGAAAAGATTTGAAGTAATTCCTTCTCCGAGTGTTTTACTGTAAATGGTTAAGTTTCCACGAATGGTTTCAATTTCTTCAGATATTTTTTTTGAATTATTTTTATCAGCAGAAATGATTTCGTGTTGAGTTAATCTTAGATTAGTTAAATCAGCTTTGAGCTCACCGGCGCGAACAACATTTGGCAACCAAACATCTGATAGGTTGATGACAGAGTGACTAACTGATTTAAATTGTAGAAATGAAACAACATTCGTTGATGAATAAAGTAATAAAATAAAAATAGAAAGGAAGATAATTTGTTGCGATAGTGTTATTTTGCTGAAGATATTTTTTTTCATAAACACTCCTCGGTTTGAAGAAATGATAAACACAGTCCAGTCTGAAACAATTTCTTTATTTTTATAAATGCAGGACTTAAATCTTGATAAGAGTTAAGTTGACCACATTATGAACCTTGACTACATTTAAACTAAATACGATTGGATTTTAAATGAAACATTTTTTAGGATTTGTATCAGTCATTTTTTTAAGTTTAACTCTTTTGTATCTCTATAAAGACGATGGGACTGGTCATATTTCTGATTCAATGAGTTTAAAGGTTTACGGATCAAGTTCGTTTATTGGATCTTGGGGACCAGGTCCAGCTCTAAAAGAAATATTTGAAAAGCAAAACGGTATCAAAGTGACTTATTTGGAAATGGCTGACCCGTCATTAGTTATACAAAAAATTTCATTCGAAGGAAAGCAGGCTGTAGGCGACGTTATTTTAAGTATTGATCAATATGATGTCGCACGTATATCTGATAAGTTAGCTTGGAAAATAATTGATATTAAAAATGATTTAAAATTAAATTCACAGCTTTCTGGAATATATAAAAATGAATATTTTAAACCATATGACTGGTCGCCGTTGTCATTTGTTGCGCGAAATCAACTGGAAGTGAGTATTGAAAAATTGGACGATTTATTAAAGCCTGAGTTAAAAGGACGTATTGCTTTAGAAGATCCTCGAACAAGTTCACCAGGTTTAAATTTTTTATCTTGGGTTTTTAAGAATAAATCTCCAGCTGATGCAGAAATTTTTTTAAAAAGATTGATTCCACAATTACATAGTGTTTCACCAAGCTGGTCAGCTGCTTATGGATTATTTAAAAATAAACAAGTAGATATTGTGCTTTCGTACGTAACATCGCCGATATACCATCTTGTCGAAGAAAATGATCCACATTTTAAATCACTCGAATTTAAAGAAGAGCATCCAATTCAAGTTGAATTTGCTGCTGTTCCAGACACATGTCAGAATTGTGAAGCTGGAATTAAATTTGTAGAATTTTTACAAACGGCTGAAGCTCAGCGAATTATTATGGAAAAAAACTATATGTTCCCTATTAAGAAAAATGTACAAGAGGGAACGGCTTTCGATGGTGTTAAAATATTCAAGACAATTCCTTTTCAATTTGAAAATAAAGATACACTTCAAAAATGGTTAAATATATGGTCAGAGCTGCGAAATAATGAAAGTTAAGTTTGTTAAATTAATTTTAGCTCTTTATTTTATTAGTCCGGTTTTGATTATAGCTTATTATTTCAAATATCAAGCAGACGAATCACTTAAAGAGATTGTTGTTGCTGTTCAAAACTCACTTTATCATGGTTTTGTAACATCTGTTTTAGCTTTGAGTGTAGGATTTTTAGTAGCGCCTTCTGTACTCGTTTTTAGAAAAAAAATAAGATTAATATTGCAGTATTTACTGCTTGTACCAATTTACTTACCAAGTTTATTTGTTATTTTAATTGCTTTATCATTATTTAACCCATTTCCGATGGGAAATAATGGGGTAGTGATTGTTTTAATCATGATTCATTTGGGCTATGTGATAAGTTTATTGTCAGTTCAAATTGAGCATCAAATTGGATCTCTTGCTCATGTAAGTTTAATTTATAATTTATCAAAATGGAATTTTCTTAAGAATATACTTTTTCCACAAATTAAAAGCACACTGGCATTTTTGTTTGTCATTATTTTTGTTAACTCAATTACAGCATTTACAATTCCATTTATTTTAGGTGGTGGTCGTGGTCGTAATTTAGAAATACTTATTTATGAAAAAATATTTGTGGATTATAAATGGTTTTCGGCAATTTTAATCTGCGTAATACAACAAATAAGTATTAGCACGATGACGTATTTTTTTATAAAAAAAGAAGTTTTTAAGAAAAATTATTCAGAAGTAACATATCCTTTTCAGTACGTGTTTAAGCTGTCGTATTTTATGTTATTTGGTTATTTGGGTGTTTTTGGATTCGGCTATATTAAATTAGCATTGAATGCTTTTTCACATAAGTATATTGGTCTACTTTATGAAAAGTATTTTTATAGTGATATCTACTATTCTTTTTTAAACTCTATAGTTTTATTTTTTTCGAATATTATTATTTTTAGTTTTTTATTTCTTTTAGTTTTATATTTGCTTTGGTGTAATGCAAAAACTCGATTTTTAAGTCTATTCATGAACTCTTCTGTAGTATTAGTCGGTGTAGCTTATTATTTTTTATTTCCAATTCAAAATTTATTTTTAAATATACTAAAAATATCCATAATATTTAATATAGTTTATTTTGTAACACTCTATAAATCTGTTTTGGAAAAGCCGATTCTTCAATTAAAATCTCAAATATTAGTCAGTCAAATCTATAATTTAAATTTTGTATATTGTTTGAAGGTAATACTATTGCCACAATTGAAGAAGGTTTTGTTTTATTTAGGGTCAGTTTTGTTTTTGATGACGATTTCTGAATTTGCAATCATTAAAGTATCTGGAGCTAATTTAAGCACTTTAGGTATTTTGATGGCATCTTACTTATCAAGTTACCGACTTGAAGGAGCTTTTATTATTAGTGTTGTGATATTGTTAATATGGTTAATTTTTTCTGGATTGATAGGAGTTCTCATTGGCGCATATAAAAAATCTTGATTACAATATTGGTACATTCCGCTTAAAAATTCCAGATTTGAAATTTCAAGAAAATGAAATTAATTTAATTGTTGGGCCATCAGGATCTGGTAAAACAACTTTGTTTAATTTAATTATTGGAACTATTCATGCGCCTAACTGGTCATTGATGATATCAGGGGAAGATGTTGCGCATAAAGAAATGAATGAAAGATATTTAGGAGTTGTGTTTCAGAATTATGAATTATTTCCGCATTTAACTGCTTTTGATAACATTAAACTCATCATGCAGGCACGGCATAATTATAATTCTGTAAGTTTACAAAAGTTAATGTATTATAAAGAATTGCTGAATTTAGAAAAATGTTGGAATACACTGGCTGCTGAATTATCTGGTGGTGAAAAGCAGCGCATAGCTCTTTTACGTGCTGTTATGAGCAAGCCTAAGCTATTACTTTTAGATGAACCATTTTCTGCGCTTGATGAAAATAACCGGATCGAAGCTAGGCGAATAGTGAAAGAAGTATTGCGTGACTTAAAAATAACAACGCTGCTTATTACTCATGATCAAGGTGATCAGAGTTTTTTTAATGGGCCTATTGTTAAACTCATTGATGGAAGTTTAGCTACCGAGAACTGTCTTTGATAAATAAGGTTAAATAATGTCTGACTAGATACTGAATTTTAAAAGGTTGTCCTTTAAACGACCAAAGAACCTCTTCAAATGCGCCCCACTTAGCTTCAAAAAGCTCCTCATCCATAACAATTGTAGATTGTTCTTTTGATTGGGGTTGTGGGATTGCCATATTGCCAACGTAATGAAATCGCATACTGATTACACCAGCGGATTTGATAGAAAAAATCATTTTGTAGCCGTTTCTGAAAAGCATAAAGTCTGCATGCGTTTTGGCTATACCATAAACTTTGATGCGACCAAGTACAGAGGGCTTTAGCTCATTGAATTGAGCAGCGGCTTCTGCAAACTCTTGTTTAAGCTTAAGTAGAAACTGAATGGATTCATTAACTAAAATACGTTGAGTATCTAACCCCAAGTTCATGTCAATCATAACTGATTTTTCGAGCTGCTCGTCGGCAGAAACAAGTTCTCGAATCCAAGTATTTTGGGTTTGTGAATGGTTCTGAGAAGTTTGTGTATTTGTGTTCGATGAACTCATATCAGGCATTTTATTTTTAAAAATATCCATTTTTTTGTACTCCATCTTTAGTTTTCAAGGACACACCAGTTGTTGTCAATGGTTAAAACCTCCAATTTGTAAGCTAATTGCAGTTTGGGCGCTGTCTGAAAATTTTGGCGCCATTGGGACGTAGAATCCAAGTATAAAATTTACAGGTAGGAGATATCCTAAAGTTGTTTCTAAACGAGCCTCAGCTCCGTAGCTCCAATAGCTGTTAGTCATATCTTCTGCTGCTAAAATTTTATTTTTATCGTAGGCGGCACCTTTAACTGCAAGTCCATCAAGAATAATTGCGCCATTAATACGCTTTAAAAAATATGGATCAGTGCCGGAACCTTTGTTTAATACTTTTATAGGAAATCGATATTCTTGATTGTATGTGACTAAACGATTTCCATAAAATTGCCCCAGTGAGTATCCACGAAAAAGATACTCGGGATATAGACTGTCGGTAAAACTGGCCGATATAACATTACTTGTGCCAAATCGTGATGAGACACTTTGCGGTGTATGTAAAAAACTCAATTTAAAAGCTAAAGAGTGATCTTCGGGTAAGAAGGTATTTGTGTATAAATTAATGGCTCCAGAGATTTGTTCAAAATCTTTTAATGAGTTTGTTGTGTCACGATCCGTAGCTTTATTGTTTTCGTATCTAATTAAAGCAGACCAACCTTTTACTGGATAAATATTAAAAAGTGTTTGTGTAACATCTTTGTAAAGTATTTGTGAAAAAGCACCAATATGGTCGGTTTCAACAGTACTATCATCAGTTGATTGTGTGAGTAAGCCGATATTCATTTGCAAGTGTGAACTTATTGAAAATAAGTCTGGCGTAACTGCAAGTGCGGTTTCATTTTTTTCTAAAGCTTTGGTTGTTAAACCATAAGATCTGTATTTTTTATAAGAGTCAAATTCTAACAACCACTCGAAATAAGAGTTTAAGTAATTAAAATTATATCCAGATTTTTGAATGTATGTATCGTAATCAAGAGATAAATTATAGCGATGAATTAACAATGGATCTTGACCACTTGTGATTAACTGAAAATAAAGACCATCGCTATTTGTTGATGTGGACACAAAGGGAATAAAGTAATGTGGGTATAAATATTTAAAGGATTGAGCATCATTAACCTCAATATTAATTTCCGGGTCGATTGTTTCAACGTAATTATAACGATCGCGAAAATCATTTTTGATTATTGGAAGAGACTCAAATATCATCGGCCTATATGTGATAACTTGAAATCCTGAGCTTGTATAAACTGTAACAAATCCACTTTCGAGATTGTCTAAGATATCAAATTCTGTAGCACCAGTTTGAAAATTTGAAATTGGATATTCTTCTTTTGTGTTCAGGTCTTGATAATATATGTTTGATACTCCATTCATTGTTGATGTGAAAAAAAGTTTGCCTGTTTTTATTTTAAAACGTTCAGCTTGTTTGTTTTTAAGTGGGTACTCAGTTAATTTTTTTAGATTCAAATCAAAGCTGTAGGCCTTAAATATTCCTTGAGAATCAGAGATATTTAACAATAAATAATTGGAATTTAAAACAATGACTTCTCGAATTCTTTCGTTGAAGGGTGTTTCAAAAAGTGTTTCGATATTTCTTGAAATCACTTTTTCTGATTTTGGAGTTTGGGTTAGCAACTCGGAGTTGAAAATTAATTTTGCGAGCTGTGTTTTGCCATTGAAAGTGGATATAAAAAAGATTTCATTTGAGTTAAAACCCCAAACAGGATTTCTGGCTCTGGCTGAGTTTGTGATTTGTATATTTTGATCTGAGTTGTAATCATATATATAGAGATCTGAAAATATTTCTTTTGAGTTAACATTGTCTGTTTTGGCATAAATAATTTTGCTAGATTTTGAATGAAATTCGAAGCTCGAAATATCATTTTTAGGAAGTTTTTTTAAATCTTTTCGAATCCATTTTGAATCGTTATTTAAAGTATAAAATATAAGTTTTTTACCACTTTTTTCCGTTACAAGTTGCGCTAAAGTTTTATCATTTAAGTTGTATCGAGGATGCTTACTGTTGATTGTGAGTGAATCGATAAGGGCGCTATTTTCATCGGAGGTCGGTTTCGTTTTTAGAGTGTTGATTTGTTTTTCAGCATGGTTTTGATAGGCGCTTAACGTTTCAAAATAATGACTTTCATAACCGTGACCGAATAGATCTTGAATTGGTCTTTCAATGAAGTAAGGAAATCGAGAACTCGTGTTAACGACAAGCGAATCTAAATTATTTGTAGTTACGTTAAATGATTTAGATTGTGCTATTTGCCCCATGAGCATTGATCCAAATAAATAAGGACGTCCTCCATAGGGCCAAGTCGGTAAGACTTCATTAGCTTCTGAAAGTGTGTATTTAAAAAGTTTATCTTCGTTGACTAATGCTCGGATACTCGCATCCTGTGAGTAAGATCGACTACGTCCTTGAGGACTCAATTGAGTTTCAATTTCGACGGCCATACCTTCTTTCCACCAAAGTGGAGTTAATAAGTTTGGAGCGACAATATTTCCCAGAAGAGGCTTAATCCATTTATAGTAACCAGTTGCTGGATATAATTGAAAAATATGGGCTAGCTCATGAATAAAAAGTTCTTTAGCCCACTCTCCAGACTCAGATAAGGACTCGTCTTTTCCAATTTGAACAGGATAAATCATAATATAGGGATAGGGTATTAATGTTGTAAATCCATTTGAAATATCTGTAGAGTCATTAATAATGACTACAATTTTTTCCGTTGGTTTAATTGAAAAAACGCGAGTGATCTCCAGATATGATTTTTCAGCTATTTTGGCATAATACAGACCAAGGTCGTGATGCTGAGCAGAATAAAAAATTTCAAAATGTGCGGTTTTAATCATTTGCCAGGAGTCTTTGGAAAATCCAATTCGTTGTGCATAGGATTTACCGCAGAAAATGACAAAAATTAAACAAATAAGTAGGGTAATCTGGTATTTAAAATTTTTTTTGATCATGGTTGATTGTTCAACGCTAAACGGGGTTTGACAAGGTTTTACAATGGTCTAAATTAGAGATGTCCAACAGAGAATTTTACGGAGGAAAAATGAAAAAGATTTTAATGGCGATTATTTTAATGGCAGCAATCACAGGGTGTTCATCTTTTAGAAAAAAGGATTCCTCAGGAATTGGCACTGATTCTGGAGTTAAAACAGAAACGACAGCAAGTGGTGAATCGGAAAAAATTGATGCTTCACCAATGAATTTAGGTGTTACTGGGAGTGATAGCGGATCAATTGATGGATTAAAAACAATATTTTTTGAATATGATAAAGCAGCCTTAACTGCTACAGAAAAAGAAAAATTAGCAGGTAATGTTAACTGGATTAAATCAAACTCAAAAGTTAAAGTTACTGTTGAAGGGCATTGTGATCAACGGGGTTCTGCTGAGTACAATTTAGCCTTAGGCGAAAGAAGAGCAAATGCTGTTCGACAAGCTTTAATTGCTCAAGGAATTCCGGCATCGAGAATCACTACTGTAAGCTTTGGTAAAGAGAAGTTATTAGCACAAGATGATTCTGAGGAAGCAATGGCAAAAAATCGTAGAGCAAATTTTGTTCCGGTGAGCAAATAATCTAGATGCGGCATTTGCGAATCGGATTTTGTGTTATTTTCGCTTTAAGTATTTGGAGCTGCATTACTGTGCCAGCTCCAAACGATGAATATACTTTAGCTAAAATTGCAATTGATTCTGCAAAGGCTGTTCAGTCTGCACGATATTCACCAGGATATTGGCATCAAGCTGAAGAGTTTTATCGAAGAGCAAAAATTCTTTATGATGAGCGAGAGTACGAAGAGGCTAAAATGTTTTTTATAAATGCTAGATTAGCTGCTGAAAAAGCCGAAAACTCTTCGCGATTAATTCGGCAAAAAAATGGAGATGTCTTGTGAGCTATAAAATAATTGTTTTGGTTATCAGCGGTCTTATGTTTGCATCTTGTTTAAAGACACGTTCAGAATTGGGTGAGTCATATCAGTCGCAGGTTTATTCTAAAAAGCAAAGTGACAATCAAAAGGACGATGTTCAGTCTGTCAAAACAAACTCAAACGAATCCAATGAGATTGCTAATAGAGTTGATGAAAAAGACGAGCTTATCAGAAATTTGAATGGTCGTATTGAGTCGCTTGAAAATCAAATAGCTCAGCTTAATAAAGACAAAGAAAACAATACAGATAGTCAAAAAGTTCAAATTTTACAAGACTCTCTTATTAAAATGGAAGCTCAATTGGCAAAATTAGAGCACGAGATCTCGATGCGCCCATCGGATGAAAAAATTAAACAAGATGTGGATGCTTCGGCTCAAACTAAAGAAGTTAAACAAGCAAAGACACCAGCTGCAAAAGCTGTTAAACAAGCAAAGAATAGCAGTTTTGAATCAGCACAAGAGTATTTTGCACAAAAGGATTTTAAGCATGCGATTTTAGAGTATCAAAAATTTGTTGATACAAATCCAAAATCAAAGTTATTACCTGAGGCAAAATATAAAATTGGGTTGTGTTTTGAATCAATGGGCTTAAAAGATGAAGCGCATTCTTTCTATGAAGAAGTTGCTGCGCAGTACGGAGCATCTGATTTTGGTAAAAAAGCAAAACTAAAAATATCAAAAAATAAGAAAAAATAAATAAAATGTTGTTCGTTTTCCGACAAGTTTTGTCAGTAGAAACAAGCTGTGATGATACGTCAGTCGCAATTGTCCGCCATGATGGTTATGTTATAGCGTTGAGCTCTGCAAGTCAGGATTTGCAACATGCGCCATATGGTGGAGTGGTTCCGGAGATAGCAAGTCGAAATCATTCAATTGCACTTTTACCTTTGATAGATCAAGTGATGAAAAAAGCGAATATGACTTTTGCTGACATTGACGGTTTTGCAGTTACAAATCGCCCTGGTCTTATAGGGTCTCTTATTGTTGGATTAATGACAGTTAAGGCTTTAGCTCAATCATTGGGGAAGTCATTTATTTGTGTTAACCATTTGGAGGGACATATATTAGCTCCATTTTTAAAAAATGATATTTATCAACCTTCGTCAGAGTTTACATTTCCCTATGTGGCACTTGCTGTTAGTGGCGGACATACAAGTATTTATTTGGTGAAGAATATTGGTGAATATATCATTGTAGGTGCAACTAAAGACGATGCTGCTGGTGAGGCTTATGATAAATTTGCTAAAATGCTCGGATTGGGTTACCCCGGAGGAGTGCAAGTTGATAAACTTGCTCGAGAGGGTGATTCTAAAGCATTTGATTTTCCACGCGGACTTATTCATGAAAAAAGTCTTATGATGAGTTTTAGTGGATTAAAATCTGCGTCGCATAGATTATTGAGTCAGATGAGCGCGGAAGAAGTTCAGCGTAAACAAGCGGATTTATGTGCCTCATTTCAAGAAGCGGTGGTAGAAACGCTGATGAAGAAAATTGTTTTGGCGTCTCATGTATTTAAAACAAAAAACATTGCAATAACAGGTGGCGTGAGTGCAAATTCGAAATTAAGGAATGAGTCTGAACAATTAAAGCGTTCTGGTTATAATGTCGTTATTCCACCGATTGAGTATTGCACTGATAATGCGGCAATGATTGGTTATGCTGGGATATTGCAATTAAATAAGAATAAAAAATCGTTCTTAGATCAAGGGCCGTCGTCGTCGAGTTATCCAGACGATTTTAAAATTCAATTACGAGAGACACTTTAAAGAAAAGATATTCATGAAAACAGCAAAAGAACGTTTAACCCAAAGAATGCAAGAGTTATCTCATTATACAAAAAAGGCTTTGGGGCAAAACTTTCTAGTTTCAGATCAGGTGATAGGAAAAATTATTACAGCTGTTGAGTTGGAGCAGCCAAAAAAACTGTTGGAGATTGGTCCTGGATTAGGTGCTTTAACTGATTTGTTAATTGAGAAATTCGGTCAGTATCAATTGATAGAGTTAGACAAGAGTTTAGTTGAATTTTGGCGATCGCAAAACATGCCGGTCATTGAAATTGATGCTTTAAAGTTAGATTGGTCAACATTGAGTTACGATGTGCTTGTCAGTAATTTACCTTATCAAATTTCGTCCTCGATTGTTATAGATCGAAGTATCGATTTAAAGCCATGTCAATCTATGATTTTAATGTTTCAAAAAGAGGTTGCACAGCGTATACGAGCATTGCATAAAACAGATGATTACAGCATTTTATCTGTTATTGCCCAGGAGTTTTGGAAGATTGAAACAGTTTGTGATGCGGGAATGCGTGATTTTAATCCAGCGCCCAAAGTTAACAGTCGTGTTTTAAAGTTTAGAGCAAAGCAAAGTCCAATTCTGAATCGGTATGATTATTTAAAATTTATTAAAATGTGTTTTAAACAACGACGACGTATTTTAAAATCGAATTTAGACAGTGTTTATCATGAAAGTTTTAATAATTGGGTTACAGTTCAAAAACTATCTGATAAAGTTAGAGCTGAAGAGTTAAGTATCGAACAACTAAGAGATTTATATTTTAGTGTAAAAGGCAAAACTGAGTGAGTATTTTAATCATACAAGAAAATAAGCAGGCTAGATTTGATTACTTTATTAGTGAAACTTATGAAGCGGGTTTGGTTTTAACAGGTAGTGAAGTAAAATCATTGCGTCAAAAAAATATTCAATTTAAAGACTCCTATATTGCATTCAAGGGCGATGAAGCATTTTTGCAAAATGCACACATCTCAGAGTACCGAGCGAGTAGTTATAATAATCATGTGCCTGAGCGACTGCGTAAATTGTTGTTACATCGTAAGGAATTAGACGAAATATTTGGAGCTATAAAAGAAAAAGGTTTAACGTGTGTTCCACTAAAAATTTATTTTAAAGATAGTCGAGTTAAGATTTTAATTGGTTTAGCTAAAGGTAAAAAGTTACATGATAAACGTGAAACGATTAAGAAGCGTGACGTCGATCAGCAGTTGCGTCAGGCAAAGTTTCGTGGTCGCTAGAGTTTGATTGATAATATTGAAAACTTTTCTTGCTTTGTTTTTTTGTTTTTGTAATCAAATAGAGATTGAAGCCGGCAGAAAACAGTACACTGACAATATATAAAAATATAATCCATTGTTTTTCGGTATTAATATAGTTTTTTAAATTGTAACTTGTTGGAATATTATTTTCAAAAAATGTATAATTTTGTAATGACCAATATACGATTGGGAGCAAAATGCAACTTTGAGTAACAATTCCCCAAAAGAGTAATTTGAGATTTAAACTGTATTTTAAATTAAACGAATGCACGGGTGCATGAGTTAATTGCCAGTCGGGTTTGTTTTTTCCAAAATGTGTTCCTTGGTGCATAGGTCTAATATACATTTTATATTTATTGTCTTCTAGTCTATGTTTGATCAAGATAAATATATGAGCAAATTTATACTATTTCTATTCTTAGGACTTGCAGTGTCTTCATGTCAAATTGATTCTCATCGAGATTTTAGTCGAGATTCGATAAATCAAAATCCTGAATCAGGTAAACAAAAAATTTCAAATTTAAATCCCAAATTAGATGCTCGATATAATTTAACTGAAGATCGTTCTAAATTTGAAGAGTTGCGCCAAAACACCTCTGAAGACCACAAGCAAGTCAATGATGAAAAAGCTTTAATTTTAGGTTGGATGACTGATTATAAAAAAGAACCATTTGAAATCAGAGAAAAATTTAGTGCACTTATTCGAAAAAAACGTGAAAAATTTAATCAAGATTTAAATAAAATTAGAGAAGAATACTCAGGGCTTGAAAAGAAGAATCGCGAAAATTTTTTGAAAGCATTAGATTCAGAGAGAAATGAGATTAAGGAACAAAAACTCTCAAGAGAAAAAATGAACGATTTATTTAATGAAATTGAAATAAAGCGTAAAGAGTATTTATCAAAATCTCGGGATGAGCGCGCAGATTTCGAAGAAGAATATCGTCAAAAACGAAAAGATTTTGATGAGTACATAAAAGAAAAAACAGATGATTTTAATTTGGAAATGAAGTCATACACTGAAAAATTTAATCAGCTTAAAAAAGAACTAAAAAATTAAAGTTCTCTGTGTCTAATAGCGCGATCAACTTGCATAAGTGTTGAATGAAGAAGAGCTACGACATCAGTTGGCATTTGACCAAATTTAATACCGACGGTTTGTTTTTGTTGTTCAGCATTAAATTGTGTAAATACAATAGTGCAATTTAAGTTCTGCAAATGTGAGTGTAAAATTTCAATATTGATCGTCATATCTGTTTCATCAAGTAATTCAAGTTCTTGAGTTGCATTAATTGAAATCCTACATCCACCAAGAGATATATCAATCAATGTGCATTCTAATTTGGGGTATTCAAGAATTTTAACAGTGTGTTGTAGATATCCAGGTACAGTTAAACGAAAATCATTACGTCGCTGTATTTTATAAATTTTTTCTGGGAAATTCATTAAAAAATAAACATCAGAGGTATTTACTTTAGATCTAAAAAAATAGCGACTATCTAAATATGTGAATGTACACATGATTGGTGTATCGACTAAATCAGTTTCAAATTTTCTAATCATTCCGAGTTCGGCATCTTCTACTGGTACAAAAGTCGTTTTACCATGAGTATTTAGTAATTTAAAAGAAACCGGAATTGATTTTTTTCTTAAAGTATCCATCAGCTCTTGATAAAGCTCGCTAGGAACTGGTGTGAAAAAATTGACATCATTTGCATTATACTCATTTTCAGTCTGACTCAAGTAGGTACCTGCCTTATCCATGTAACTTCATTTTTATTGTGATAGAGTCTTACAACTTTAGAATGGGGTATTTTTAATAATTTATCAATAATTTCAAAATCACATTTTCCCTTAAATTTTATGGTGCACATAAAGTTTTTTTCTGGACTAACATCGAGCCAAGATTGAATAACTTCATATATTTTATCTGGCGTACAGATTAAATCCGAAAAAAACCAATCTGCATGTTTAAAGTTTTGAGGCAAGATTTTAAACGCATCGCCGATTGTATGATGGATATTTTTTTGAATCGCGATTTTGTCTGCGAGTGGTGCTCGGTCGAATGTGTAAACTTCTTTGCAGATTAAACCCAAAACCCAGCTCCAGCCACCTGGGCTTGCGCCTATTTCAACTGCGATTGAATTGGCGCCTATTTTTAAATCATGGACTGTCATTGCTTCCCATAATTTTAAATATGCTCGATTGGGAGGATTTGATTTATCTTCTTCGAACTCATTCCAACCTGCAGGATATCTGGCTTTAGGGTTTAGACTGTAGATCACGAAGTCATTTAGAATAGTCCAAATATAGAATTTAAAATTAAACTTTTTGCTTAGATCAAATTTTATTCTTTTTTCAGGAATAGTTTTTAGTTTAGAGAATTTATTTTCGATAAATTTATTTTTATGTGTTTGATGATAGTAACCAATAAACGGCAAATTTTTAAGCTGATTGATGAGTTCAGTATGAGCTTCTGAAATTAAGCAATTCTTCCAATGATCTTGCGCCCAGATTATGTTTTTATCGGTAGGCTCTATTAAAAAAATCTTTTCATCATTGTAAATAATTTTAATATCGTTTCGAGTGAGTTCATTGATGAGCTCACTCGAAAAACGAATAAATGGTATAATAACCTCAAAACTATGCTGCTGCTTTTTGAGCAGGTGATAGTAATCCATGTTGATTAAGTGCTTTTGTACAGACATCCCAAAACTTTTCTTTTAATACGATCTCTCTAGCATTGTATTTGAGTTTTGGAAACGTTGCATTGTAAAAATGATTACAAAAATCATTTTCACCGCCAGTTCGAGCGAATTTCATAAGCATGTTAAAGTGAACCTCCGTCATAGGTCCAGCAATTAACATTTTTCTAAGTGCACCTTCAGGTGTATTGATTAAAAATTGATACAATAAGTTTCCGTCATAAATAGCGCTCATAAATCCCCCTATGTTTTTGTTTTCGTATAGACCGCAACTAGACTATCGGCTTAACAATAAAGAAGAATTAATAATTATTTCAAAATAATTGTCTTTATTTGAAACAAAAATACAAGAACTCAAAAAAGTGTACGTTTTAAGTACACTTTTTTGAGTTAGGATTTTAAATTTTAATATTTAGTCTGTGATTAACTCCGAAATTTTGAACATTGAACCATCTTCTTTAAAAAAGTTTCTAAGATTGTATGATCTATCAGTGATATAATTATTTTGTGCTAAGATACTTCTAAAAACGACGAGCTCCTTATCATTAAACTTTTCAAAATTGGGATAATAAGTGTCTGTATTCTGTCCACTCCATTTACGGGCAGAAAATGATAATCTAGCCACAACGTATTTGTGTAAATCTTTCTCTGGAGTGATTTGTAAAAATAATAATCCAGCTATTTCTTTAAATAGAGGAACATCATTTAGGAGTTTTTCAAAATTTTCATATTTGTTTGCAGCTGAAGTGCTATGGTTAAAAATTTTGATTAACGTTTTAGGAATAAAATCAATTTCTTGTGCATAGGCAATTTTCTTTTTTTCCAATCGATCTTCAGCGCTCAAATGTTGATTGCTATGAGCGTAAAAAGCTTGCAATCTTGCATCTGGTAATTTTGTGTAAGGGTCTTTTTCGAAACCATATAGGCCGTATGGCATTGAACGTAATAAGAATGTGTTACTGAGAATTTTAATCATGACATTTCTAATATGATTTTCGTCAAAAGAATTATCAGGTAAGTTAAATATTTCTTTAGTAAAGTATACTTCTTGTTCGATATGAACGTTTTTAATTGAAGATTTTCCATTAAAATTGATATCTGGAAATTTTAATTTATTTTTAATCTCTTGAGGAAGCACTCCATTATATCTTTCAATAAGACGAGTGTACTCATCTTGAGTTAATGCCAAGTCATCTTTTATTCGATTGATGTGTAGTCCAATGAGTTCATTGGGTATGTCTGTGTTGTTAACTTTTTTTGTTTTAACAAGTAAGTTTGTTGTTATTTGATCTTTCTCTCCGTAAAGCCAAATCCAGTCATAAGAAAACATTTTAGAGATACTGTTTAAAAAATATACTCCAACACTATCAAGATCAAATTTTTCAAGAATGGATATTTTAGATTTTGTCACTTGGCCAGAGTTGTCAAAGCCAAATATTTTTAACAAGTTAAATTTGAAACCAGATATTTCTGTGTTTGACTCGTGATGTGCTGCTATCAATTTAACAATTGGTAAGTTTTCTAAATTTTCAACTTTATCAATTGATTTTTCATTATTATAAAATGCTACTTTTGCAACTGCATTAACTTCATCAAGTTCTTTTAAAATAAGTTCTTTTTTGCTTTCTTTGCTTCTAAACGGATTTGCATGTTTCAAATGAGTTTTATAAGCGTCTAAACTTAAAAGTTTCATTTTGTTGCCAATTAAATTATCGTAAACCTGACGAGCTACAGGTGACTCAATATTAAATACGTAATCAGCTATAAATAAATCGCTATCTCTTTTTTGATAGTAAGCATTAAAAATATCAGTATCAAATAATCGATCAACAACAAGTTTTCCAAGGCGATTAAAGCCCATTAAATTCATTTGAATATGTCCAGTTTTAATATTGTCTTGAATAGCTAACATTTTAACGCGAACAAGTTTTTCACTCATTCTAAAAACCTGAATATCGAATTCACCACTCAGAATATAACTTAAGCCAACTTCTGCGCCAATTCGATTTGAAATTTCATCAGCAATGCTATCACCAACTGTAAAATTGATTGGTGCTCTAAAGCCAATAAAATCACCTGGCTTTAATACGAGAACGCCGTTTGAATCTTTTTCTAAAAATTTATCGGATGTTGTTGGAAGTTTAGTGATTGGTTCATACGGTATGTTAAATATTGAATCTGTTTGAGAATTGTATTGTCTAATAAATGTTATTTCACGCTCAAGATTAATGCTTGCAGAAAATGGTAGTTTATTTATACCAAATATTTGAGGATAAAGACTAACTGGAATACTGTAAACATCATATTTTGAATACATATCTCCAATTGATGGTCGCGACATTAAGGTGTAGTTTAAACCAATTTTAGCGCGCCCATTTAATAAATCTTTTGTTAAAAATCTTTGTGTATGTTTCAGTTTAGCATTTTTAATCGCGTCACTTACTTCTGATGATATATTTCGATGTATAGTTGACGACTTTTTTTGAATATTTGCAAATTGAGTTGAATTGCTATGCCCCATTGTGAACGATGATAAAATCATTGGTATTGTTGAGTAAGCTATTAATTTCATTTTCATAAAACACCTCAAACTGAAGTAACGCAATTTGTACGCCAGTTGTTTTGATCAATATGAAACAAAATAATGTAAAATCTTTGTTCAAAGTAACTATTTTGGCCAACAGGCTTTAGGCATTGGTGTATCACTTTTTGACACAAGGACATGTATTACTTTCAAAAAAAAACTAAGTTGAAGAGTTTTAGAGCTGAATCTACTGCTTATTTTAAATTTGTAGTATGAAGAAGAATAGTCGGGGGATCTCTGGGTATGGAAAAAACACAAATAGAGTTTGCAAATCAATCACAAGAAGTTCAAAAAGATTTGTCCTTAAAAGAAATTACAAAAATTTTTTTTCAGAATTGGCCATTGTTTTTGCTGTTATTTAGTTTTTTTGTGATTACTGGAATGCTTTATTATAAATTTAATAACCCATTTATTTCAAAAACTTCAATAGTTATTAATGATGTTCAAAATAGCCAGCTCCAATTGTTTGCTCAAGGTGTGATATCAACATCTGTTAAAATGAATGAAGCTAAAAAGCCAAATTCAATGATTAATAAGCGACTTGATTTGTTAGGTACTGCTGATTTTTACAATCAAATTTTAAATGAAATCATTAATGTAAAACAAGAAAATTTATCATTAAACGAGTATGTTGGATTAAAAAATATTAGATCCGATATTTTAAAGGGTAAGATTTCATTTACTGATGACGAGAAAATTCATATTTACAGAGTTTTAGAAAATATGATTTCTTTTAAGGTAAAAACAGATTTCGAAATTGAAATAGCAGTATCAAGTGATACAAAAGAAACTTCGTTAGTTGTTTCAAATATTGTTGCTAGAAAAGTGATGCAAATTTTAAAAGACAAAGAATCTGAAGAAATAAGTTCAATATTTAATTTTTTAGTTGCTGAAAAAAATAAAGTTGACACTGAATTGGCTGAAATAAATAAAAAAATATCTTCATTTGCTGATAAACCTGAGAACTTAGTTTCGATAAGTTCTAAAGATAAAGTTGCTGATTATATGGCTGAGTTAATGATGCGTAAGAGTGAAACAGTTTTGAAAATTTCAGAAAACAATAAAATTATGCAATCATTAAAATCTTATACAAGTAATGGGCGTAAGGAAAATCAATTATATGGAAACAATGGAAAACTTCAGGCATTGACTTTAGAAAATGAAATCTTGAAATCTAAACTTAATCAGATTCAATCCGCTATTGATTCTATGGCAAATAAGGCTAAAAATATGCCATATTTGGCGCAAGTCTATGATGATTTAAAAAAGAGCTCTGATTTAAATATGCAGAAATTAAAAGATATATCGGACTCTTTAACAAAATTAGAAGCTGTAAAGTTAGCTGCAAATCATAAATATGAGATTTATGAACCTGCTCGGTTTGATAAAGTTGCGCCTCAAGTCTCATTATCGATTATTTTATTTCTATGTTTACTTTTTTCTCAAGTGTTAGGAAGTTTGATTATTTATTTACGTGCAATTTGGGATACAAATATTATTACTGCTCAGGCGACACGTAATATTGTTGTGGTTAACAGTCATTCTTTAGATCCTCGAGTGATTATAGAAAACTCAAAAATTAAATTTAGATTGCGTAACTCCAACATTGATCTCGATGATCCAGAGTCCGGAAAGTCGAAAAAAATTGGTTTTAATTTTTATGAGAGTTCATCGACGGCTTCTCGCGAAGAGTCAAAAAAAACAAATGAAGATGTAGATCGTGAAATATCAAGTGGAAATGTTTAATGATACGTGTAGATAAGGATCGTCCTTCAACTTGGAAAAAGTACCAAAAAGATTTGTGTACGAATTGTAAGGCTCATTGTTGTTGTATGCCTGTCGAAGTTAAATCATCTGATTTATTGAGGTTGAATTTGACAAATCAGGACGAATTAGATCATTCGATTAAGAAAGTGGCTAAAAGACTTAAAAAAGAAGGTTATATAGTTAGTTACAGAGAAGGAACAGAGTTTTTTATGCTTGCGCAAAGAGCTAACAGTGATTGTGTTTTTTTAGATGAAAAAACAAGATTTTGTACTGTGTATGAAAAAAGACCGGAGACATGTCGATCTTTTCCTGAGCTCATGGGTACTCGTGTTGGTTGGTGTCCTCATGAAAAAAAATAATTACATGTTGTTTATTGTGGTGCGAGCTTTTATTTTAATGCTTTCGATAGTTACTTTGAGTTGTGCCTCAGATCAGGGATCTTCAGATTATAAGCCTAATAAATTTTCAAGAAAAAAACTATCTGAAGCTGACAAGTTGATTTATATTTCTTCAACAATTTATTTTATTTCAGATTTTTCGCAACAAGATTTAATAGCATGTTCTCCGTTGATTGATGTGCTTATTAAAAAAAATAAAACAACGAATTCTCGAATAAAAATGTGTAAAAAAATATACGACAAATGTTTGCTTCAGGGAACTTGTCTTGTTCAAATGAACGGGCAACGCACGATGCTTAATTACCATAAAAAAACTGAAGGGCTTGTGCAGTTTCAAATTGTGAATACTGATGTTTGTCCATATGGTTTGGGTGATTCTTCAGATGGTCAAAAAACCTATAAGGTCATGTGTTTAGATCCTTTTAAATCAGTGGCTGCAGATTTATCAAAATATCCACTGGGGACTGTTATTTATATTGCAGATGTTGTTGGCTTGCACTTGCCAAATGGTGAAATACATGATGGCTATTTTGTTGTACGAGATTCTGGTGGTGACATTGACGGATTTGGCCGATTCGATTTTTTTACAGGCTTTGTGCCAACCGGTAAAAATAATGTTTTTTCAAATCTTGGTTTGGGTGGTGAGGCAAACTTTGAGTATAAAGTGGTAACTGGTTCTGAGGCTGAGCGAGTACTAAATCAAACTCGATTTCCTGGACTTTAGTTCAATTTATTTTAGGCTTTTTTTTGCCGAATATCTGAATGTGCAAATAGATTTAATTTTTGAAATTCTTATTATTGGTTTAAGCATCGTTTTGTTGATGTGGGCTGCAAAGCATTTTTACTTGCTTTGGTATTATGGTCGAAAAAAAGAACAAATTAATAAATTAGAGGCTCGTGTCGCGGTTTTAAGAATGCTATTGAAGTCAAAATTAAAAAGAAAAGGCTCTTTGTTGCAAGAGCAATACAAGGAAGATAAGCAGTTTTTAGAGCAGATTTTTCCTAAACTAGAACTCATTGGAACTTATAGTTTTCAACGAAATACGGATTACTCTGAAGTTATTTCGTTATTACATGCGCTTTCGGAAATGATTGATCATCAAATTAAAACAAAAACACCAGAGATGTTTAAAATACAGAATGAAAAAAGCGAACAGCTTAAATTGATTTTTAGTCATTTGCCTGATCATCAAAAATGGATTCAGCTTTTAAAATATGACAAAGGTAATTTATATATTATTAAAGAGCTTGTTGAAACTCAGTCTTTGATGAAGGAAAAAATTGATTTGTACAATCTTGAGCAAGTGAATAAAGATAAGAAGCTTCGACCTGTGGATGTTATAGATCTTTCGGGTTACCAAGAGCTTAAAGTCATTGTGGATGCAGATCAAAATCGTAACAGTAAAGATCACGTAATGGACTCAGGTGGTGAGCCTGAATCTGCAGCCTCTAAAAAAGTGGCCTAGTTCAAACTAATAAGAGCAGACATTTTATTTCAGATCTCAATTTGAGATAAATTCATATAATCTACATATATATTAAAGTTTTAACGCCACGTGTCGATAATTCTTGTAACTACCGGACTGGACCTATGTCTAGTTTGCTTTTACAACGATTACGAGGCTGTTATGTCACTAAGAATTGGGACGAACGTAAGCTCTTTAGCCATTCAATCAGCTATTCATAAAAGTGAAAAGGAGCAATTACGTGCTTCTAAAAATATATCCACAGGGTCAAGGCTAGCGGATCCGAGTGCTGATTCGGCTGGGTTGGCTCAGTCCGAAAATTTGCGTTCTGATATGAGTGGTTTGCAAGCTGCGCAAAGAAATGCTCAACAAGCGACAAGTTTTGCAGCTGTGGCAGAGGGGAGTTTGGCTGAGCAGGCTAATTTAGTTGTTCGCTTGCGTGAGTTAGCTGTTCAAGCCGCGAGCGATACCTATACGGATCAAGAACGTTCATATATGCAAACCGAATTTTCAAACTTGCAGGCTGAAATAGATCGTATTGCATTGGCAACATCTTTTGGTTCACAAAAATTATTGAACGGGTCTGCTAAGACAATCGATATTCAAGTTGGCCATTCTGGCGATAAAAACTCAAGAATAACTTTTAATGCAGAGGCTGATTCAACATTATCAGGACTTGATTTATCATCGAGTCGTGTGAGTGATAAATCAGATGCGCTCGAAGCTATTGAGAGTGCGGACGCAGCAATGGAAAAACTATCTATAATCAGAGCTTCATATGGATCTTTTCAGTCACGACTTGACTCTGCTGATAATCAATTGGGAGCTACTGTTGAGGCTCTGACAGCTGCGCGTTCGCAAATAAATGATGCGGATGTGGCTGCTGAAGTTTCTCAATTAAGAAAACAACAAATTTTACAACAATATCAAAGTACGTTGTTGCAGCAATCTAACGAGCAAGTTGGTACAGTTTTGCGTTTAATTGGGTAAAATTAAGTTTAAACTAGACCTTTGTCGAAAAAAAATTTCATATCAAAATTCAAAAATATCAAACACTTGATGTGGTGCGTTAAAAAATAACTAGACCAAGGGCTAAAGTTACCTAGACCATGGTCCGAAATAGTTGTTGTACGGTTTGGTGAGTGTGAGAGCAAGACTAAAGTCCGGTAGTTACAGACTAAAGTCTAGAAAAAATCTCTAAAGACTCATGAAGGAAACTAAGCAGTCACTTGGGTTCCTCATGAGTTCTCTCCTTATACATTTTTTTAAAATTTAAATGTTAATGAAAAATTAACTATTAGTAACAACAACTATAGGTAAATAGGGGGTAATTTTATGGGTTTAAGAATAACAACAAACATGTCGTCAATTGCGGCGCAAAGGTCTTTGATGGCTCAGACAAAACGTCAAGAGCATGCATCTAAAGCTTTGGCGAGTGGTCAGCGTATCACGCAAGCTGCGGATGACTCAGCTGGTTTAGCTATCGCGGAAAGTATGAAAGCAGATATTCGCGGTACACAACAAGCACGATCAAATGCTTTAAATGCCATCTCAACAATTCAAGTTGGTGAGGGTGGATTATCAGAGCAAGCAAACTTAATCGTGCGTTTAAGAGAGTTAGGTGTTCAGTCTGCGACTGATACTCTTGGTGATAAAGAGAGATATTATTTACAACAAGAGGCGAGCAGTATCGCACAAGAGATTGATCGTATTTCAAAAACAACAAAATTTGGTGATAAAAATTTACTTGATGGTTCTGCTCCAAAATTTGATTTCCATGTGGGATCAAATGCGGACAAATTTAATATCATCACACATCAAGTTGAGGGTGATGCAACATTAAGTGGTTTGGGATTAGATGGTATTGATATTAGTTCAAAAGATGGTGCTCGTGACTTATTGGGGACACTCGATGCGGCGCTTGAAACGGTTTCCCGTATGAGATCTGGATTTGGGGCCGTGCAATCACGCCTTGAGTCAACTGTAAATGGTTTGGATGTTAAAAATGAAAATTTACAAGGTGCACGATCTCGTATTATGGATGCTGACGTAGCTAAAGAATCAGCAGATATGGCTTCAGCAAATGTCTTGCAGCAAGCATCAATTTCGGTGTTAGCGCAGGCCAATCAGTCGCCAATGTCAGCGATCAAGTTAATTGGTTAATTTTATTAGATATAATTATAACAATTTTTAGAGGTTATCTCCCTATTGGTAACTTCTTAAACCCAGGCTCCGACGGTTGTTCGTCGGAGTCATTTTAGGGAAAAGACAATGTACTTTTAATAGGTTTAGTTTCTTTCTAGAGCAATGACTCTTTTTTTAGTTGGCTAATTTATAATATATCGTTATCTATACCTTAAATAATTTAAGGAGATAACAATATGAAAAATTTAATTTTAAGCTTGATTGCTTTGTTTTCAATTTCAACTGCGAATGCGAACAAAGAAGTGGAATTGGGAACTTATACTGCTGTTGACGTTGAAACAGGTGAAATCAATTCTACATTGGTTTTAAGAGCTGATAAAACTGTTAATTTTAAAGTTGCAACACCAGATTTTGAAATGCCAGAACCAGGATGCGAAGGCACTTGGGAAGTTCAAGGCAACATCATTATTTCTGATATGGAATGCCCGCTTATTTTCTTACCACAAGTTCATGTTGAAATCGATATCACAACTGTAACACCAGAATCTGTTCGATCAGAAGAAGGTGCTTTAGTGCCTGTTGCTATTGATGCATTAGGTGGTGAGCCAGCAATGTTTAGACTTAAAAAGGTTAACTAATTTTTTTTCTAATTTAAAAATTTAATAAACTAAGTGTGAAGGCTCTGTGCAACAGAGCCTTTTTTTATTTTTGTCTAGATTGGTTTCGCATTTAATTTCCCCATCTCAAAATAAACAAATTTTATTTATATAAAATCATAAAAATTAAAATAAAAATATTGACTACGGACTAGATACCTCTTTGGTCTGCGGCGACCGAAGTCTGATGCTTCTAAGTCCTGCATAGACTAGATAAGACTAAGAGATGACCTGAAAATCACTAGACCTTTGTATTGAAAAGCACCGGAAATACGTCTGTTTTTCAAAACTAAAGTCTAGTTTGAGCTAGATGATGGTCTAGTTTTGCAGGACGAGACTAAAGCTTGTTACAGACTCGCCGAAAGGTATATCAACAAACGACTCAGACTCGACTGGATGTACTGAGAAACTCGAAAGATGTGACTGTCTTCGGGTTTTGACGAAGGTACTGCTAGACGAGTGTAGGTCACCAAACACGTACAAAAGAATACTTCAAACGAAGGTTCTAAAAAAAAGAGGTCTAACATGGGATTAAGAATTTCAACAAACGTAGCAGCGATTAATGCACAAAGAGTTATGAGTGGTAATACTCGTGAAATGCAAAAATCAATGGCTCAATTATCAACTGGTTCAAGAATAACTAAAGCCGGTGATGATGCTGCAGGATTAGCGATTTCAGAAAATTTGAAATCAACAATCAGATCATACGGTCAAGCATCTAGAAATGCGAATGATGGTATATCAATGATTTCAACTGCTGAGCAATCAATGGGCGAAATTTCTAACATTTTAACTCGTGTTCGTGAACTTGGTATCCAAGCTTCTTCTGATACTGTTGGTGAGCAAGAGCGTGGTTTTATCCAAAAAGAGGTGGATGCTTTAAAATCTGAGATTCAACGTACTGCTGAATCGACTTCATTTGGATCTAGAAAATTATTAGATGGTACTGGTGGTATTTATGATATTCATGTAGGAACTTCTTCAAATGAAGCAACTGATTGGATTTCTTATGATTCATCAATGACGAATGTTACATCTGATGCTTTGGGAATTTCAAGTTTAGATTTTACATCTAAAGAAGGTGCTCGTAGTGGTTTAGCGTCTTTAGATTTAGCACAATCAACTGTCAATGGATCTCGAGCTAACTTAGGTGCTATGCAAAACAGATTATCATCTGCGGTGGATGTGATCGGGACAATGTCTGAAAGTATGAGTGCAGCAAATTCACGTATCCGTGATGCTGATATCGCACAATCAACTGCTGAACTTGCTCGTAACAGTGTATTGTTACAAGGTACAACTTCAGTTTTAGCGCAAGCTAATCAACAACCACAAATGGCGTTGAAATTGATCGGTTAATTATTTGATTAAATTCTTGGGCGGGGTGTGCTTGACCTCCGCCCTGCTCAAAAATTTATAAATTCTGATAAAGGCTAGATGAGTTGTGAAACTGATCTGGCCTTTTTGTATTTGGTTGAATAACTCCAGGGGTAGAACTTTAGTCTAAACGAAAGTGAATTTAAGTTATTCATATTTCATTCCGATAAGGTGACTATGAATATCAAAGGTTTAGTCAATGCAAGTACGATTACAAATGGTGTAGCACCAGTTGCTGGTCCGTCAGCTCAGAAAGAGATTAAATCTGAAATGACACATGATCGGGATGCTAATGGTCAGGAATTTTTTCAGAAACAGCAAAAGAAAAAGCAAAAGATGACTCGTGAGGAAGCTGAAAAAGCTGTTGCTCAAATCAATGCAAAACATTTCATGAAAGACATGCACTGGGTGGCTAATTTGTTAGAAGAAAATGGTTATTTTTTTGCTGTAGTCAAAGATCAGTCCGAAGTGACTATACGTAAAATATCAGAGTATGACTTATGGGATGCTTTAGATGTTTCATATTTAACGGAAATTGAAACATCTAAGGGAAATCTATTACGTCGAACCGCTTAATTTTTTTTAGTTTTGATGCCTAAGTTAGTAATAATAAGGCGCTCATGTTCTTTCATTAAAAAATTAAAAATTTGTTTTTCAGGAATATCATAAAGTTTTAATAATTTTTTGAGAATGTCCCATGGGGGAGAGCACATGCCACGCTCCCAGTTGGAAACAAATTGTGATTTACAGTTGCAGGCTTTTGCGACATCAGTTTGTGTCAGATTTTTCTGTTCTCGTTTTTCTTTTAAAAATTCTCCGAGTTTTCCAAAGTGTTGTTTTAAAGCATTCTTGTTTTCCATATGTACCTCATTAGCTTTCTTAACAGAATATTTACAATAATGTCGGTTTCATGAGTTTAAATCAAGCCAAAGTCATTTTTTAACATGATCTTAACTTTAAACTCTGTATTTTAGTCTAGTCGCGTAATTATTTGAAGGTTTACATATTCGAATGAATTTATAAACAAAAGTCTAAGGACAAAATTTCCTACTCGTTCATAGTCTAACGACAAACGCTTGACTCACGGTACTGCTAAATAATCTGTCATACTTATTTTAAGTTGCGATTGTTTTTCATGGAGGAAATACAGTGCCTATACGAATTAGTGGATTATCGGGAGGAGGATTACCACCAAACTTGGTCGATCAAGTGATCGAAGCCGAGCGTATACCTGTAAAAAAAATGCAGGAAGACAAATCAAAGATTGAAGATAAAGTTAAATTAGTCACTGATTTTGAAACAAAAATAAATGATATCGTTAAAAATTTAAATACGGTCATCGGTCCACGAGGCTTTAGTGACATGAAGTTTGTTTCGGGGTTTCCAGATGTTCTTGATGGAGTTGTTGATCCTAACGTGGCAGAGCCTGGTGATTGGAATATTGAAGTAACACAGTTAGCAACTAAGCCATCAATTATTTCAAGTGGTGTTCCGGATAAAGATAAAACATCCATCGGTGTTGGTTATATTAAGTTTAACACACCTGAGGGTGAGCAAGAAATTTATATTTCTGAAGAAGATTCTACTTTGGAAAAAGTTGCAGCAAAAATTAATGCATCCAATATTGGCGTAAAAGCTTCTGTTATTAATGATCGTAAAGATAAAGAAGAAAGTTTTAAACTTCAGTTAACTGGTGCCCGTACAGGTGATGATAATGAAATTGAATTTCCGACGGTTTATATGGTTGATGGTGATCTGGATTTTGAATTCAAAGACAAACTTGAAGCTTTAAATGCAAAATTTAAATTAAATGGACATGAAATAGAAACTGCAACAAACAAAGTAACTGACGTTATTCCAGGTGTTGCTTTGGATTTAAAGCAGGCGCGCATTGGCACTCCTGTGAAAATTACCGTTACTGAAAACTATGAAGCTATTGGTGATAAAATGAAATCATTTGTTGATTCATACAATGCAGCTTTAAATTTTATTCAGACTCAAAATAAGTTAACAGCTGATAAATCAGGTAATCCAAGATTAGGCCCATTGGGTGGCGATAGTATGATTCGAATGACGGAGTCAAGACTTCGTAATATTATTCAGGATCGCCAATTGACAGGAAGTAATATTCAAAGAGTTATTGAATTAGGTGTTGAATTTAATCGATCTGGCACACTTAATTTTAATGCAGAAAAATTTAAAAAAGCAGTGTCTGAAAATCCAAAAAATGTTGTTGCCTTTATGCGAGGTAATCTGATCAACACGGGATTTATTACAACGATGAAAACTAAAATTCGAGAGATAACAGATCCAAATTCAGGAGCTGTGGGATCTCGAAAAAGTAATATGCAAAAACAAATGTCTAATATTGATCAAAAAATCGAAAGAAAAGAAAAACAGCTCGAAAAGAGAGAGGAAACTTTGCGACGTCAATTTTCTAAAATGGAAGAGGCGATGTCAAAAATGCAATCTCAAGGGCAACAAATAGGAAAGGGACAATAGAGTATGGCGGCAAATCCGTATCAGAAGTATAAGCAGACGTCTATTTTGAGCGCATCAAGAGAACAAATTCTCTTAATGCTATATGAAGGGGCTATTAAATTTACAAAATTAGCCATTCAAGCTGCTGAACAAAAAAAAATAGCAGAGCGTGGAACAAATATTTTACGTGCATATGACATTATTTTAGAACTGCAAGTTTCGCTGGACCACAAAGTTGGGGGTGAAATTGCTGCGCAACTTGATCAATTATACACCTATATTCTTGATCAATACACAAAAGCAAATATCAATGGTGAGGTTGAACCACTGAAGAATAGTTTGAAAGTTTTAGAAAACTTATTCGAAGGATGGAAAGTCGCCGTTGAAAAATTTAAAAAAGAGATCGATGAAAAAGGGGGAGCAGCATGATTCGAATCGTACAACTTTTGACAGAGAAAAATCATTTTTTGGAGAAGTTTTTTACTATCAATGAAAAGCAAATTGCGAGATTAGAAGCCGGTCACTATGACGATATTGAGCAATTTTATAATAAAAGAGAAGATCTCATCAAAATTCTAAAACACCTTGATCAAGAGGTTTTAAAATCACATACGCAACATAAAGAAATTAACGGTGTGTTTACTGCAACGGATAAGGCATCGTTGCGTGAATGTATGAGAATTAAAGAAATGTTTGTTGAGCGAATTGTTGATCAAGATATGCAAGTGTTAGCTTTGATTGATGAGGCAAAATCAAAAATTATAAGAGAATTGCAAGATGTTCGATTAGCTAAAAAGGCAATGGCTGGTTATAAGCCAAATGTTGCCTAGTCTTTAGTTGAATGAGTCAAACCTCTGACTTTTATGTCATGAAAAATAAAGTCAGGGGGGTTGTAATGCGAATTATGGTTTCTATTGGATTAATTTGGTTGGCACTGTCTTTGCTTATTTAAAATTTAACTTAAATCACATAGAGAGTTATTTAGGTTTCTACTCATGACGAGTAGTTATTTTAATGGAGGCAGGATGCTAACTGGAGAAGCTCAGTATATTTCAGCTTGTGAGCAGTTTAAAAAAGGTCAATATAAAAAGTCATTTTTAAGTTTGATCTCAATTTCAAATAAATATTCAAATGATCTTAATTTTTTAAGAATTTTATCTGAAGTACAAATGGCACTTAAGGACCATAGTGCTCAAATTAAAACCTTAAAGGCTTTGTCAGAAATAAGTCATTTGGTTGATGATCGTATAAAATATATGAATGCGTTACTCATGCAAAATGAACTTGAACAGTCAAAGCAAGTGGCCTGTACGTTGTTGGGAAAAGAGCTTTCTGATATGCAGCAACAACTAGTTTTGAAAAACTTGATTCGAGTATATACGTTACAAACAAATTTTGAAGAACTTGGTCGAATTTGCGAAAAATTTGACGCGTTAGGTTTTGAGGATGCAGAAGTTAATTATTCAAGAGCACTAATGGCTGCTTCTCGGAGTGAAATTGATCAAGCTATTTCTTATTTGCGAAAAGCAGTTCAGCTTGACCCAACATTTGATACTGGTTGGGCTGCTTTGGCATTACACCATTATCAGAAAGGTGATGCTGAGTTGGCAAAAGGCAACTTAGAAAAAGCTTTAGATTTGAACCCATATAATACTTCTGCACTTAAGTTTTTAACGCAATGGACGGATGATAAATCGCAGGATCTTCAAACATCATTAGAAAAAGTAAATTATCATCTACAAAGCTTCAATTTTGATGAAGAATTAACTGAATGCCATGCGAAACTGTTGATTAAAATGGGGCGTTCTGATTTAGCGCATTTGGAAATGAATAAATTAACATATTATTTTGGAAAACAGCCAGCTCTATGATATTTTTTACGAGTGAACATATTCATTCAGGATAATTTATATAAAGCTCATTTTAATCAGATAGGTGATTCAACAATCAATTGGGTCACATATGATAAAGCTCAACTTCCGACTGAGCTTTATCAATTAAATATACAATCTGATTTAGTGGTAGCTACTGATGAATATGAGTATTTGCAGGAATTAAAAAAAATTAAAAAAAAAATCCTTGTCACTCATCATTCAACAGTTAGTTTCGATCTTGTGAATGTTGGATTTAATCTCATCATTCAAGAATCTGATTTTGAAGCACAGTTCGTCAGTTATTTATCAAAAGAAGATTTTTTAAAACAAAATCAAATTCGAATAACAGATAATCGATTTTTGATGAAAGATTTGGCCTTGAATGAGCATGAAATTCAATCTTTAAAAAATGAATTAAATGAAAAAAAAGAGATTTTAGAACAGCTTAAATATGAAGAAAAATACAAAAGAGCACGTGAGAAAAAATTAAATCACATATTAGATTTTTTAAACTTAAATCATGGGCAGAACGATTTTGTTGAAAATTTATGTGAAATTTTATGGAAAGAAGTTAAAAAGCAAGGATCTTTTTTATCATTAGGTTTTTATATTTCAGTTAATGATCAAGAAAATATTTTAATTACTTATAATAGAGAAGCTGCCACTTTTTTCTACGATGTAAAGTTGTCTTTTGATGATTTGTTAAGTACGACTAAAAATATCGAACGTCTGTTAAATCGACCACTCGGCTTTTTGTTTTCATGGGGCTCAACAAAGTTTCAAAAATCGAGTTATTTGTTTTTAGAGTCAAAAATTTCAAAACCAGATTTGTTAGAAATTGATTCATATTTTGTTGAAATTGTGGATTTGGTTGTTTTAATGTTGCAGCGTTTTCACGTGCAACAGCAAGTTAATAATTTAATGAACAAATGGAATATGTTTGCTGAGGCGTACAGTCAACCATTACATGTTGTAGATCAAGAGTTTAATATTGTAAAATCGAATTATTTTATTCATGAAAATGAAAATATAAAGTTAAAGTGTTACCAAGCATTAGCATCAAGAAATTCACCTTGTGATCAATGTCCAGTTTTAAAGCTAACAAATACTGACCAATTAAAGAACGAAGAAAAAACAACTGAATATGTGAGCTTTTTAGATAAAAAATTTAAAGCTAATGCGGTAAGTTTTTTTTCTGATAAAAAATATTATTTTAGTTTTTATGAAGATCAATATGAAAATGATCAATTGCGTTCCCAAGTTATTTTAAATGAAAAAATGAATGTCATTGGTCAATTAGCTAATCATTTGGCTCATGAATTAAATAATCCATTAACAGGTTTAAAGTTAACAACTGAATATTTGTTAGAGCATGATAGCGTTAAAAATACGACGATTCAGAGTGATTTTTTGGAAATTTTAAAAGGAATTGATCGGAGTCGAAATATTATTTTTGATTTGTTGCATTTCAGTTCTGATCAGCAATCTCAACTCAGTGAAGTTATGATTGAAGATGTCATTAAAAAAACTCTACCATTATTAAAAACAATGACTCGTACTCATAATATTTTTTTAGATGTTAAACGAATACCTGTTAAAATGAGTGTGAATCAAGTGCAGCAGGTGATATTTAATTTGATTAAAAATGCTTGTCAGGCAATGACTGAAAAAGGGTTTATCAAAATATATGATGTTGTCTCAGCTGAATATTATGATGTGTATTTTGAAGACACTGGCCCGGGCATACCAGATACGATGCGATCTCAATTGTTTAATGCCTTCACGACAAGTAAACAGCAAGGAGAGGGGACTGGTTTGGGTTTGTTTTTGTCTAAGAAAATAATGAATAGAATGGGGGCGGATTTGCTACATGATGAGCAGTATAAAAATGGTGCCAGATTTATTTTAAGATTTAAAAAGAGTTAGTTATGAACATACTTATTTGCGATGATGAGGATTTAATTAGGAAATCTTTAGCTAGAGCGTTTAGAGCATCTGGACATCATGTTTATGAAGCTGAGAATGGTTTAGTTGGGCTTCAGTTGATTGAAAACGAAAAAATTGATTTGATTATTCTTGATTTGCTGATGCCGGAAAAAAATGGTTTTGATGTTTTGCAAGAAATGAAAATGATTAAACCTGTGATTATAATTTCTGCTTTTTCTGGTCAACAAGAAGGGCATTTTCATACAGAAACATATCCGCAAGTTATTGGCTTTTTGAAGAAGCCGTTTGAGCATTTAAATATTGTCACTCAAGAAATGGTTAATTTATATGAGAATTATATCAGGAAAATATAAAGGTAGACACTTGGTTAGTTTTAAAGCTGATCACATTCGTCCAACAATGGATCGAGTTAAAGAAACATTATTTAATAAGTGGATGGGCTATATTGAAGAAGCTCATGTACTGGATTTATTTGCGGGAACTGGAAATCTTGGGTTGGAAGCTTTGTCTCGAGGTGCAAATCATGTCACTTTTGTAGAAAAAAACTCAAAATCAATATCAATCATACGTGAAAATATTCAAACATTAAAAATTCCGCCAACAGAGCAAGTTGTACTGCCAAAGGATGTTTTTTCATTTTTAAAAACATATGCAGCTGATCCCTTTGATTTAATATTTATTGATCCGCCATTTACGGAAAAGCTGGCACACGATGTTATGACTGCTTTGTCACTAAGTCGTTGTTTTAAGAATGAAACTTTGATTGCTATTGAGGCCATAAAACAAGAGAGAATTGATTTAGAGTATGGTGACTTAGTTTGTTATGATAGGCAAGATTATGGCGATAAAAGTCTATCTTTATTTTCAAAAAAGAAGGATGATTAAATCATGAACCATATTGCTGTTTACCCTGGAAGTTTTGATCCGATTACCGCTGGTCACGTTGATATCATTCAACGACTCGCTCGAATCTTTGATCAAGTTATTGTTTTAGTTGCTCAGTCAGGTGATAAAAAATATATGTTTACGGCCGAAGAACGAGCCGAATTTATTCAGAACCAATTTGGACATTTACAAAATGTTAAGGTTGATTTTTTTAATGGATTAACCGTCGATTACATGAAAAAAAATAATGCAAAGGTTATTGTGCGAGGTTTGCGAGCTGTAGCTGACTTTGAATATGAGGGTGCTTTGGCGAGTATGAATAAAACATTAGCTCCAGAAATTGAAACATTTATGATTTTTTCTAGGCCTGAATTTTATTTTATTTCATCGCGTGGAGTTAAAGAAGTTGCAAAAAATAAAGGTGATTTAAGTGGTTTAGTTCCAGATCGAGTGAAGGATGCATTAATTAAAAAATATAATTAAATGAAGAGGGTGTCTGATGTTATCACAAAGAGCATTAAATTTAAAATCTTCACCAACTTTAGCTTTGGTAGCTAAAGCTAAAGAATTGCAGGCAAAGGGACATGATGTTATTTCGTTAACAGTTGGTGAGCCTGATTGGCCAACATACCCAGTAGCTGCCGATGCAGGAGTGCAAGCTATTCAAAATGGAGTAACAAAATACACGGCTGCCCAGGGTACTCTTGAATTACGCCAAGCCATAGCACAACGAACTGAAATTGATCTTGGATTAAAGTATTCACCAGCAAAAGAGATTACTGTTACGAGTGGTGCAAAGTTTGCTATTTTTTCTGCACTTCAAGTTTTATGTAATCCTGGTGATGAAGTTATTATTCATTCTCCGTATTGGGTTAGTTATCCAGCCATGGCTGAATTGACAGGTGCTGTGCCTGTGATAATTGACTGTAAAAGTGAACATAACTTTAAAATTTCAGCTGAACGTTTAGAAAAAGCCATTACATCAAAAACTAAGGTGTTTTTATTTTGTTCACCATCAAATCCTACAGGTTTTGCATATTCAGCTGAAGAATTGCAAAAAATTGGTGAGGTTCTTAAAAAGTATCCGCAAGTTGTTGTGATTTCAGATGATATGTATAATCGCTTAATGTTAAACGGATCAAAAATTGCTGCGCATTTGTTACAAGTAACGCCAGAACTCAATAAAAGGACAGTCGTAATTAATGGTGGTTCAAAAGCATATGCAATGACTGGATGGCGAATTGGTTGGGCATTAGGGCCAGAGCAGATTATAAAAGCAATGTCAGATTTTGCTTCTCAAGCGATGGGAGCTCCTTCATCTATATCTCAAGCGGCGGCCGAAAAAGCGTTGTTGATGGCAGAAGATGAAATCACCAAAACTGTTCAGCTGTTAAAGCAACGATTAGAATCTGCATTGTCTCGATTGCAAAAAATAAATGGTGTTGTTGTTTATAAACCAGATGGTGCATTTTATTTATGGATTGATATTCAAAAACTTCTTGGTCGACAATATAAGGGTGAGATAGTTAAAAGCTCGCAACACTTTGGTAAAATTTATTTAGAAGATTTTTTTGTAGCAACTGTTCCAGGCGAAGAATTTGGGGAACCGGGTTTTTTAAGATTGAGTTTTGCAACGCAATCTGAAAAATTTAACTTGGCAATGGATCGCTTAGATCAATTTATTAAATCTATGGTTTAGATATTCTTCTAAATTCAAATGGCTTAATTGTTTTATCATTCGTATTTGCAAAGTGAGTCGATTTTTTATCGATATCAGCGTTTGGTTCCATGAAGTTTTGCGGCACATGAGAAAATTGTAGATTTTGAACTTGAAGTGCTTCAGTAAATGCAGACAACTCTGATTGTTGCATAGCCTCAGGCTTTTGATTGGAGTTGTTTTGTATCCAAGTTGGAAGTTGATTTTCTGAAAATTGTAAATTTTCTTTATTTACTTTGATGATCATTTGAATTTCTGCTGGAGTTAAGTCAACTTCTTCTAAAATTTGATCTAAGGTCATTCCTTGGTGTGCTAATCGAGCTGCTTTAACATACAAACTTGTTTTTTGTCTGTTTTGAATTTCATGTTGAGGAATATTTGAGTGCATATTGTGGGCTGCTTCAATACCTTTTTGAATCATAATTTCAATCCGCTGGGCTTGCTCTTCAGTATTCATAAGTGTTTGTCGAACTTCGATAGCTTTTTGATCAAGTGTATGGATGAGTTTTCGAACTTGTTCGTCTGTTTTGTCAGATAAATCTTCTAAAATTGAAATTTTACTTTGAAGTAACTGCAAACCTTTTGTTAATCGTTGATCTTCTTTTTTCTCTTTAACTCGCATAAATAAACTCAATGAAAGTCCAGCCAATAGTACAATGTTTAAAAAAGTTAATAGAATAAGCCAAATACTCATTTATGCTCCTGAATAAAATCAAAATATAGTACAAATCTTGTATTATTCTACGTCTCAGTAGGGCACATCACAATAAGGTCTAGATCAGTTCTAGACTAAAGAAATTAGAATTAAATGTTTTTTTATTTCAAGACTTTCGATGTATTACTAAATGGAAATAAATCATTTATGCTGAGACAATAGGGGATCTGTAGTATGAAATTATATTCATTGGGATTGGCTTTAGCGATTTCGACATTTTATTTTTCAAGCTGTGCGCCAGTACAATTTTCAAAATCAGAAACATTTAAAGTAAATCCAGGTGGAAATGAAGGCACAGCTATAGGTGTTAAATGTGATCCTAAGATATCTCCCAATTTAACTTCTTTTACGTATTCATCGAATGTATTGCCAAGTATCATGTCAAATTGTGAAACAACAAATTTAACCTATGAATGGGTTATAAAAAGATCTGATTTAACAATGGTTAATACCACTATTACAAATTTATCAGGGGCAAATCCTCAAAATATTGATTTAACAATACTTGGAGTTGGTGCGTATTATATTTATTTAATAGCACATGATAATGATTCTAAATTAGCGGATTATATTTCAGCTACCCCATTAGAATTTGTTGTACCTGGTGCTGGCATGGGAAACTCGTTAACTTGTGATCCTAAATTAAACTCAAATATGGTATCAGTTACACTCAATGCAACAGATCCTAACCCTCTTGTGACGGCAAATTGTAACGAATCTGCGAGTATGTATACTTGGAGTGTTACAAAAAATAATGTCCCATTGACTGTGGCTGGTCTAAGTGGTTCATCATCTACACCAGATTTTAAAAGTTATGGCGTTGGTACATATAGAATTCATCTTTATGCAACAGCAACTGGCTCAGCTCATTGGCAAAGCTCATCACCATTAATTGTTATTGTTAATGAGCTTCCAGCAGTTGAGCTTACAGCAATTGAGTGTAGCCCAAGAATTAATGGAACGGCTACAGACGTTACACTCATGAGTTCATCGCCTAATCCATTAGTTTCTGCGAACTGTTCGCCTTCAGATATCAATTATAGCTGGGTTGTAAAAAAATCAGGTTCTACAATATCAATGTCGGATTTAAAGGACGCCAATTCAAATCCTAATTTTTTAAACTTAGGCTCCGGAACATACTTGTTATACTTAACGGCGAGTAAAGATAACTACAAAACTTGGAATACAACGTTACCTTTACAAATAACAGTTGATAACTCAGGTGCTAATAACTTAACTGTCGATTGTGCACCTCGCTTTAATGGAGATGCTGTAGCGGTAACTATTCAAGAAAATTCAACTAATCCAACATTATCTTCGAATTGTAGTCCATTAACTGCAATTCACGAGTGGACTGTTTATAAGAATGGAGTGCCGATCACGATCAATAACTTAAGTGGATTAAATTCATCTCCAGATTTTTTATCTGCAGGATTGGGAACATATTATATTTATTTAACAGCTAAAAAAGATGGTTATAATTCATATGTCATTCCAGCACCATTAGAACTGACTGTTGCAAAAAAGGTTGAAGAATACAGAAGAGTTACATTTTCAAAAAATGTTGTTTTGTCAGACAATAAGGTTGATATTCTTTTAGTTGTTGATGATTCCAACTCTATGTTAGCTGATAATAAAAAATTAGCGAGTAAATTACAGACGTTCGTATCTGATTTGACGTCGTCTGGTATTGATTGGAATATGTGTTCAACTGTCACACGAGCGCAAGATGTGGCTGGAAATGGTGTTCTTTATTGGGGAGCGTCTCGCAACTGGGTCAACTACTTGGGTAGTCCAAAATGGATTTTAAAAACCGGTGCTACTGATCCAAATGCAATTTTTAACAAGACAATTGAAGCGATTGGTGCTGGTTGGGCCGGTACTGATGACGAGCGGGGAATTAAGGCTGCATTTTGGCATGCTGAGTATGCAAATTATAATTCGTGTTATCGATCAGATGCTTCAATGGCTGTTATTGTTATTTCCGATGAGGATGTGCGATCTGTAGCTGGAGATGCAACATATAAGTATTATCCAGATGAAGTTCAACCATTAGAGGCTGATGATCTGCCACAAAATTATATAAATAAAGTAAAACAAAAATTTGGTATGAGTAAGCGATTCACAGTTAATTCAATTATTGTTAAACCAAACGATGATGTTTGTATGGCTCAACAAGATGCCGATGGATCAAAAAGTCATTTTGGTTTTAAATATGCTGAGCTATCAAGTTTAACAAATGGTTATGTTGGAAGTATCTGCGATTCAGATTACTCTCAAAATTTGAATTATTTCAAAGAGAGAATCGTAAAATCATTAGCCTCAATTCCATTGGAATGTGCTCCGGTAGGTGATGTTGATGTCACATTAACTCCGGCGTTGGCGAATGTTTCTATTAAAATTGAGAATAACTCATTGGTTTTTACTCCTGCTATTCCATCTGGTTATAAGGTTGATTTAGGATATAATTGTCATCAAAATTAAAAAGTTTTTTCAAGTTCTGATCTCAAATTGAGACATCTGCGTGTCAAATATTTTGGCAGATGTCGTTCCTTAAATTGTCATTTTTAAAAGTGACTCAAAATATTTCTATATAAATTATTGTGGTTGGTTTAGTTGTCAGGTTATTGGTCTACAGACTGCTTTATATAAAGTAACCATCTAGCTTTATATAAGGAGGCTTCAATGGCACAAATTTTAACTAAAAATGAAAAGATCATCATATCTAGCTTAGTGGTTTGTGTTGTGGGTTTAGGTAGCTTTTTTAAACAATTTTCATTAAGTAAAAAATCATATGATTCATCAGTTGAGTCACTTGTTAATTATAAAATGGGTAAAGCCGAAGATCAGGCTGCTTTATATGATTTAAATGGTCGTCAAATTCATCGAGAATATACTTCTGAAGAAGATATGGAGTTAAATAAGGAACGCTCAGTGGCCAAAGCTCAAGTTGATGCTAAAAATAATGCAAAAAAAGAAAATAAAAAATCAACTCCTCCTAAGTTTGCATTTACTGAAAAAGCAAAAACCGATGCTGCTAAAAAAGCTAAAGAAATTGAATTGTTAAAACAAATGAACAGTCCAAAAACATCAGCTTTAGATAATCAATTAGAGGGTACTCATGTAAATACGATGAGTAATACGCAATTAATCCCTCAGCAAAACATAGCAGAGCAGGATTTATCATTACCAAAAGAAACAGAATTGAAAAAAACTTTCGCTCAATTGAGACAAGAATTTTACACTCTAGCGACTAAAGAAGTGGTTGTATCGATAGTCAGCGCCTATAAAAAAAATGAAATTACGAAAGAGGATTTTTATAAATTACAAACAGAGGCTTTATCTCAGCAAGATTCAAAATATGTTGGGTTAGCTTTGTATGCATTAAGATTAACGCCGTCTGCGGAGAGTTTTTCATTGTTAACTCAATATCAACCTACGACTACGCCAGCATTCCAGGATTATATTCAATCAGCTCTAGTTGCGTACAATCAATCACAAAACTTGCCAATACTAAAAGTAGTTTTGCAAGCTAAGCAAAAAATTGTTGTTATGAAAGCGTTAGATATTATTAAGTATGGTCTTACAGAAATTAAAAATGGTAATATATCAAGCTTAGTGGATTCAAGAAGTAAGCGAGATACCCAATTTACTGGATATTCTATTACAAACTATTCAACTTTAGTTTCTGTTATTAATCAGGTTATTCAAGCAGGTTTATCTGACGGCGAAACATTAACTTCATTAGAGAGTGTTAAAAACTTAATTAATGAAAGTAATACGCAAGTTGCTATTAATTAGTTTTGGTTTGATTTTTCAATGATTCGAGTAGTCGATTTTCCATCCACAAATTGTAATGATTCGACTAGTCCGCCATAGCTTTGTACAAAGTCCCAGCCGACGATTTGTTGCACTTTCCAATCGCCACCTTTAACCAAAACATCAGGTTTGATTGTTTTAATTAAGTTAATTGGTGTTTCTTCATTGAATAAAATTGTGTGATCCACGGCTTTAAGTGAGGCAAGAATTTCTGCACGATCATTTTCAGATTGAATTGGACGTGTTGGGCCTTTGAGTTTTTGAACTGAAGCATCGGTATTAATACCCACGATAAGTATATCGCCTTTTGCTTTTGCTTGTTCTAAATAACGAATATGACCAATATGCAATAAATCAAAACAGCCATTGGTAAAAACAATTTTTTTATTCTGATTTTTATAATCAGTAATGAATTGATTGATGTTGTTTTGATTCAAAATTTTAACAGATTTCATAATGATTAGATGTATTTTTGTGTTTGTAACTGTACTCCAGTTAATTTTGCTAAAATATCGAATCCAAATATATTTGAAATGATGGGTAAAATAAAAAATCCGGTAACAACATTGTAAGTCGCACGTGCAAAAACTCTGACGACGTAACTTGTTGTTGCCATTTGTACTTCAGATCCGCAACGCTGATCAAAAGCCCACTCTCCAGGTGTACATCCTAAAAATGCTCTACAGCTTACAAAGTATATAATCTGAACACTAGCTAATAAGCTTAAGGCTGCCCAGTAAATCAAATTTTGAGGATCTGGATTGTTGATATTTGCGATTAAATCGATTTTCGTTATAACCAGCATAGAAATTAAACTTAATAAAAATAAAGCCATAATTAACATAGTATCTAAAAATCCTGCTGATAGCGATGGTGCAGAGTTAATCCAAGATACTTTTCTTTTATTTTTGAGTAAGGATTCTTCTTGTTGTTTTTTTTGATTTAGAGTTTTTAATATTTCGTTGACGGCTGTTTGTGCTTTCGTGATCGAATCATCTTCTATAGTTGGAACAGAAATAGTTGTTTTACGTTGTTGTGAGTGATCTTCAGCTCTTGGCAGTGGTGACTGTAGATTAAAGTTTTGTGAGCTTGGTCTTGCAAGTAATGAAGTTGATCGAGTTGTTAAGTGATCTAAATCAACAACAGATTTATTATTTGTCGAGATGTCAGATGAAGTATCAAACGTGAGATGTGATCCTTTGAACTCAACTTTTTTAGTAGAAGCTCCTTTTTTATGAAAGCCTAATCCTTCAGTTAAAGGTTTAAATTCAAATTCATCAAATGGATCGTTTGTATTTTGACTCATAATCTGCCCCTTTCGATTATTTCATCAGCCCGAACTCATACTTTAAGACGGAGACTAAGGTCAGGCAAGCCGTTTCAACACGTAATATCTGTGAACCCAATGTCACTGGATGTAGGCCTAGTTTGTGCATTTCATCGGCTTCTTCTTTTGAAAAACCGCCTTCTGAGCCAACAATAACCCAAATATGATCTGGTGTTTTGTTTGTTTGCGACAAAAATTGTTGTTTCAGAGATTTAATTTCATCGGCAATGGGTTTAACGGATTCTCCCTCATATGCAAAAAGACACCAATTTTTTTCATTTGGGTTAATGAAATCGAGCATTTTTTTCCAATTTGTAATTTCGTGAATCTTCATTAACTCACCACGTCCAGATTGTTGAGTTGCCGAAATGACGATTTTACTCCAACGTTCTGCTTTTCCAGGGGGAAGCTCTTTTTCTTTACGAATAAAACTATATTGAGAAACAAATGGTAAAACAGATGTCACTCCCATTTCAACGGCACGTTCCAAAGTTGAATCCATCACATTGTATCGCGGAATCGACATCGCCAAATGAATGTGAGGCTTTTCTAAAACCGGAATATCACGCTCTTCAATTATTTGTGCAGTCGCATCCTTTTTATTTACGGAAAGAACTTCAACTAAAAAAGCTTTGGAGTCTTCTGTGATAACTTCGAAATGATGTCCGACCTCTTGGCGACACACTTCAAAAATATGATGAAATAAATCACCTTTGAATTGAATTTGCTGATGATGTATTTGATTTTTATCTATCCAATATCGTCGCATATATTAAATCTTCTGAACCCAGTAGCCAACCCATTCATCCTTTTGAATGCGCTTGATGACTTTAATTTCAGGAGTGGATTCGATAAACTTTTCAAAAAATAAATTATCACGTTCTTGTAAAATTCCAGTAAGGAACAAGTGACCGCCGGTTTTAACAACACGGATAAGATCTTTGCGAAGTTTAATCAAAACTCCATCAATGATATTAGCAACAACAACATCGTAAAGTTCACGAATTTCCTCAAGCTGTTGATCAGAAATAATGACGTGCTCTGATTTATTAAGCTCACAGTTTTCACGAGCTTTGCGACGCGCTTCGGGATCAATTTCAATTCCCGTAATTAGACCATAACCACATTTTTCAGCTAAAACAGCTAAAATTGCTGTTCCTGTTCCGACATCTAAAACAGTCCAATTCTTGTTTTGCCCAGCGGACTCTGTCGATAGTTTGTGAATAAAATACGAAGCCATTTTTGTTGTGGCATGTGTACCTGTGCCAAATGCCATTCCTGGATCAATTAAAATTTGCTCAGCTGCCTCGGCAGGTTTTTCGAGCCATGAGGGCACGACCCAAACAGGTCCAACAAGTTTAAAGGGAACAAATCCTTTTTTCCATTCAGCTAACCAATCTTTTTGGTCTTCAGTATTTGATTGAACTTGAATCAATGGATTTAATTCTTTGATTTGATTATAAAAACTTGCAGATGGTTCTTCATTGAAAAAAACATCTAAATCTAAAAAACGTTTTGGAATTAAAGAAGGATCATAGGTTAAATCGGGTTGCGTAAAACTTAAAGCTTCGGAAAGCCCCAAGGCGCCGTTACTGAAGGCAATACTCGAAAGCTCATCTTCTTGAGCGCGCGGAATATTTGAAAGGCGAATGCGATAATACTGCTGATTTTGAGTCTCTGACATAGACGGGTAATCTGCCACAATTCATATCATTTCGTCACTGAAAATTAAGAGTTGAATCTTACTATTTTTAGTATTGAAACGGAATTTTTTACAATCGTGAACAAGTCACCCAAATCAGGTGCCTCACAGTTGTTTTTTTATCGCTAATATACAGTCCCGATGGATTTTAAGTTCTGACTATGAGCTTGATTGCAAATCAAGTGGTCTAAAGTCAGCAAAAAATACTGACGATAACGCTTATAATGGAAGAGATTACATTGCATCGGCCTCCTTAAAATGTGAGGGAGACTGCATAATGCAGAAAAATATTTAAACGTATCTTGCATCAGGAAGTTTCGTCTTAAGGTAAGTGTTATTTTGAAAAATTCTGCAAAAAATGTTGTCATAGTAGAGAAAATGCTGCATAATCTCCACTATGAGTAAAGAAAATGCAGAATTGATTAAACGCGTTTTAGATCTACCAAATAAAAGTTTTTTACTTTTTGGTCCGCGCGGTGTTGGCAAAAGTACACTTGTTAAGATGAAGCTTAAGTTTTCTCTTGAAATCAATTTACTGAAGTCGACAGACTATATTGCCCTCAGTCATAATCCGAGTTTATTAATTGAAAAAACGAAACATCTTAAAAAAGGCGATTGGGTCTTTATTGATGAAGTTCAAAAAATACCTTCGCTGCTAGATGAGGTTCATAATCTTTATGAAACAAAAAAAATTAATTTTGCTTTAAGTGGATCAAGTGCACGTAAACTAAAACGAGGTGGTGCTAATTTACTTGCAGGTCGTGCATTGCAGGTTCATCTATTTCCTTTAGTTTACAAAGAATTTCGAGAATACTCTGATATAAAAAGCGTTGTTGATTGGGGCTCTTTGCCATCAATAATTATGGATAAGACCAACAGAATTGATACGCTTGCAACATATGTTGAAAGTTATTTAAAACAAGAGCTCATCGAAGAAGGTCTTATCCGTAAGCTTGAACCTTTTGTGCGGTTTTTAAAAACAGCGGGTATTTATAATGCACAAATATTGAATGTCGAAAATGTCGCACGCGAATCGCACATTGGTCGAACTTCAGTAGATAAGTACTTTGATATTTTAGAAGATACTCTGATTGGATTTCGATTGCCAGCAATACAGCTCGGTATTAAAACTCGTGAAATAGCACATCCAAAATTTTACTTTTTTGATTCGGGTGTGGCGCGTGCAAGTGCGGGTCTTATTTATGAAGATATTGACAACATCTGGAGAGGTTTTTCTTTTGAAACTATAGTGCTTAATGAAGTTAAATCTTACAATAACTATAATAAAAAATTTAGAGAATTGTATTACTATAAAGTATCCGGAGGTGAGGAAGTCGATTTGTTAATTGAGATTACAAAAAAAACTTTATCAAAATCTCAAGAATTTTTAGCTTTAGAAATTAAATATTCTGTTAAGTGGGACAAACGCTGGAGTAGCCAGTTGACGCGCATTATGAATAATTCAAAAAAAATTAAAAAAGCAATCGGGATTTATATGGGGTCTGAAATTTTGACTCATGACAATGTATTGATTTTACCTTTTTCAGTGTTTATTGAGCGTTTGTATAATGGTGATTTCTTTTGATTTTATGGGAGATGTTATTGAGATAGGTTTATCTTTTTCAGATATTTTTTTAAAATTTGAAGTATTAAAAAATAGCTCAACCAAAAAACAATTGAAAACAATGTGAATTTTGATTCAGGCATTCCATTTTGGATGTTTTCGTATTTGCCATCTTGATTGGTGAACCACACATCTTCGTGACAATCGGCACACATTTTTGTAACAGCTATGATTGAGTAAGCATCAGATTTTTTAAATAAGTACGAGTATTGTTGCGGATTTATATTGAAGTGCGGTATTGTTGCATCAACTCGCAGTCTTCCTTTTGGACAACCAGTTAATTCTTGAGGCCATTGAGTTAAGTATGTGTATCGTCTTGATTCTGAGTCATTAAAATTAAATAACTTTAATGAGTCTTCACAATTTGGAGATCGATGATTAGACTCAAAAAAATGCTGATACGAAATTAAATTCCTAATTTAATCAACTGAATATGCTACAGATTTAACATCACATGATGTGAGGTCTTTTAATACAACTTTCCATTGGTGTGAAATTGGATCTGGATATTCAGGATTATTACTGGCTTCGAAATATTCGACATTATAAGTTCTTTGTGTATTTTCAAATCCGTTGATTTCACCAATGGTGACAATTGAACCTATTTGCAGTCTTTCCTGCATAATAGCTTTTGAGATAACAGCTGAGTACATTTCTTTTTCACAGCGATTTTCTGGTACGTTTGCTTGAGAGGAGAATCCAAATAATGCTATAAAACTGATTGTGAATAATTTTTTAATCATAAAATTTTCCTTTAATTTGTTAAAATAGTTTAAAAAAGTACTTATATATAAAATATCTATTTTTTATGTTTAATAGTTTAGCTCTTCGACAGATTTAACGGAACACGATGAAAAATCATTAAAGAAAACTTGCCAACGATGACGTTGTGGCTCCGGAGATTTTGGGTTTGCACTTGCAAGGTAGTACTCTACTATGTAAGCGCCTTGTTGAAGATGAGATTTCCCAACTTGAGCAAGTGTAGTGATCGAACCTCTTCCGATTTTTCCATCTATTGCAGCTTGATATAAAATAGATGCATACATTTGTTTTTCACATCGAATGTTTGGCACATCCGCATGTGAAGATAATCCTGATAAAGTAACCACGCCAATAACAAATAATTTTTTGATCATAACAATCTCCTGTATTTGTTAAAGCTATACTCAAATGTTATGCACAAATAAATTGATATGTTTTTATAATTAATATCATTATAATGATGAAATTAGTTCTAACCAGAGAGACTGGTGCAGATTTTGTGATTACTTTTTAGAGCTGTTGTCGACAAAACTATCTTTTGTGTCGATAGTATCTCCAACCATAATTCCAACTTGTTCTAGCATAGCTTCGTCTTCACGAGGAATTAAATTCATTTCGCGAGCTACGGCAATGTTTCCTTCAACTTGTATGATTTTTAAAAAACCAACTGGTGATTTAAAATCACCAATAATTTTTTGAGATTGATTTTTGACGTTAATTTTTCGGGTAGCTTTAACAACAAGATTTTTTTTAAGCCCGCTTGATGAGTTTAGGTAGTAATCTTTATAAGGTTTTTCATCGTTAGCTAAAGTGATGTTTCTTTTAATATCAACAATTTCAATTTCAGCCGCATCGACTGTTGAAATGAAAATGCCAAATAAAATATAAACGAGAGTTAATAAATGTAAAAATGTTGTCTTTTTCATGTCGTATCTATCGGTTGTAAACAGATACGACTTGACTAGGCTAAGGCCTACTTTTTATCTTTTTTTAAAGTGTTAAGTTTTTTATTAAAAGACTTCTCCGTTACTGGAGTTGTTAACTTTTTTGTTGAAGCTGATCGTTCATCTTTTTTAGAGTGCACTTCAGATGGTAAATCTTGCATAAAAATACGTTCAATCGCAGCTTCATTTAAAAAAACGTACTCGCCACGATCGAGTGTACCGAGTCTGAGTTTGCCAATAGCTACACGTTGAAGTTTAATGACGTCAAAACCAATTTTTTTAAACATTTCACGGACTTGGTGATTTTTTCCCTCTGTAATGATGATTTTGTACCAATCAAATTTACTTGAGGTTTTTGTTGTTTTACTTTTGACGAGCTTCAGTTTTTCTACGTGTTTCGCCTTTACGCGACCGTCTGGAATTGAAACACCTTTTAGGAGTTTAGCTATTTGATCTGGTCTTGGTTGGCCATCTAATTTGACATGATATGTTTTGGTAACCTCAGTTTTAGGGTGCATAACTCTGTTTGCAAACTCACCATCATTGGTCATAAGTAAAAGCCCTTCACTATCCCAATCTAATCGACCAATAGGGAATACACGACCGGGAATTTCACCCATGTAATCAGCAACAGTTGTTCGGCCCAATGGATCAGTCATCGATGTGATAACATTTTTAGGTTTGTGAAACATGATGTAAAAATTTTGATTTTTAGAACGAAGTGGTTTGCCATCAACGGTAATATTGTCTTGATGTGGATTGACCTTAATTCCAAGTTCGTAAACTTTTTTCCCGTTGACTGTAACAAGACCTTCTTCAATTAACTTATCTGCTCCACGACGAGAAGCTAATCCACGCTCTGCAAGAAGTTTATTTAAACGGACTAGATTTGTTGAATTTGTCATATTTTATTCCAAAGCTTTCATCATTCTGGGTTTTAACTCATTCCACTCGAGAAACTGAGTGAATGATAGATCTGATAAGATCAATCCTTTTCTATTGATAAATAGTACGGTTGGCAAGCCCTTGATTTGATATTCCTCAAGAATTTGTTGAATTTCGGGTAAATCTTCTGTGGCGTCGACTTTAACCAGTTTAAACTGCTTAGAAATTTCAATAAATTCACGGTGTGTGTAAGTTTTTTCCTCTAACTCGTGGCAAGCAGCACACCACTCAGCAAAAAAGTCCAACATAACTGGTGTTTTCTCATTTAAAGCTGCATCCAATACTTGTTTAGAGTAAGGGATCCATTTAATTTTTGTCTCATTTTGCAAGCTGTAATTAGAATCTAATATGGGGGCAACATATTGAAATTTTAAAATAGAAAGTAATGTCAAAATAAAAGAAAAAATAAACACAGCTATAAATAATGACTGTCTAAATGGGTGATTTTTTTTGAAATTGTAAGTTCCTTGCCATATTGAAATCACCATAAAAATAAGTCCTACAGTTATTATCCAATATTGTATAGGGATGATTAACTTTAAATAGTAGAGGGCTGCAAAAATCATGAGTAAACCAAGCGAGAATTTAATAAATTCCATCCAAGGACCTGATCTTGGCAATTTTTTAAGGAGGTTTCCTGAAAAACCAATAGCAATAAATATAAGACCTAAACCAATGGCATATGTGAATAACAATGTAAAACCCAACGTAATGTTTTGTGTTGTTGAAACAAAACTTAAGATAGATACAAGAACGGGGCCTACGCAAGGACTTGCAACAATACCGGCAATCAAACCCATTAACAGTGCACCGAAATAACCATTGCTTTGACCGGTGCCAAATCTATTTCTAATAAATGCAGGTACTTGTAGTTCAAAAGCACCCCACATACTCAGCGCCATAAGGACAAACAATCCAATAAGGCTTGAAATGACATATTTGTTAGCTAAAGCTTGTCCAAAAATAGAGCCTGATGCTGCGGCAATGACTCCTAAAATTGAATATGTTAAAGCAATACCTAAAACATAAAAAATTGAGCGAGTTACATTTTGTAAACGGGATTTTTTTTCAGCATCATGTCCTAAAATTGAAAGTGTGATCGGTATCATTGGAAAAATGCAGGGAGTAAAACTTGTTAAAATTCCAGCGATAAAAACTAAGATATATGTTAAAATAAAATTTTTAGAGAGTTGATTTTCAATTGATCCGATTGTGAAAAATGTATCTTGTGACTGAGTGACCTCCAATGATTTGTATTCATTTTGAATTATTTTAAACGTCATAGGATGAGTTTTTGGCAAGTAGCAAATTTGTGCGCTACAAATTTGATATTTAAGATCAAAGGTTAATTTATCAATATTATTTTTTAAAGTTTCGGGTGCTTCAATTTGAATATCAATAGTTCCTGACTCGTAAAGACCTTTACGAGTTTTTTTATTATGCTTATCGTAAAACTCAACTTCAGGATTTAACTGAATTTGTCCTGCTTTGAAATTGTTTGGACTAATATTTAAAATTTTAAATTGATCCGCGTAAGCATGAAAGCCTTTTGGCAATTGCATTTGAATTTGAGTTTTTTTTACTTGCCCAGCTTGAATAACTAAATTTTCAGATAATGTTTTAAACTCTGCTTTATCAGTTTGTGGTGTTTGGGCGAAAGTCGTGTGCGAGAACAAGATATTAAAAACTAAAATGATAAGTAGTTGTTTCATCTGGGCAGGTTAACATTTGTCGTACGAAAATTCACCATAAACTAGACGTTGTTCCAGATTCATGCTCGGTGCATAAACTTTATGTCAACTTGAGCCGATATTTCGAATGTAGAGCTTTAATATCAAAGAGGTTATTCATGGGATATGTCGGTATAGTTGTATTATTTGTCATGGTGTTTGGTGGATATGCCATAGCTGGCGGTAGTTTTGCTGTTATCATTTCAGCGACACCGATTGAAATGATGATTATTGGTGGTGCCGCCTTAGGAGCTTATATCATAGCAAATCCAATGAAAGTCATTAAAGCGGGTTTTAAATTAAGTCTTCATGCTATGACGGCTAAAGGTCCACAAAAAAAAGATTATCAAGATTTATTGATGGTTTTATTTATGTTGTTTCAAGCATTTAGAAAAGAAGGACCTCAGGGTGTTGAAAAACATATCGAAGATCCTAAAGCGAGCGACATATTTAATGCTTATCCATCAATTAAGCATCACCACCACGCTATACCATATTTATGCGATACAATGAAAATGATTTTATCAACTGATTTGTCACAGTATGATGTAGAAGATTTAATGGATAACGATTTAAAAGCAATTCATGCAGAGGAACATTTAGCACAGCATGCTGTGCAAATGGTTGCAGATGGTTTCCCAGGTTTGGGAATCGTGGCAGCCGTTTTGGGTATCGTTAAAACAATGGGACATTTAACTGAGGGTAACGAAAAAATTGGGCGACTAGTTGCGGGTGCTCTCGTTGGAACAATGTTAGGAGTTTTCTGTGCGTATGGATTAATTGGTCCAACTGCGACTAAAATTGCAAATGATATAGAGGCAGATGGCCGATTCTTAGGTTGTATAAAAGCCGCTGTAGTGGCTTTGCAAAGAGGTTCGCCTCCATTGGTTTGTATTGAGTATGCTCGGCGTTCAATAATGCCCGAAGAAAGACCGACATTTGATGAAATTGATAAAGAAACTAAAAATTTGAAAAAAGCAGCAGCTTAATTTGAAGTTAATAAAAGTACACACTCGAGGATGAAGTGGCAAAGAAGCAACAAATTGTAATTAAAAAAATTATTGTTCAAGGCGGCGGCCACCATGGTGGTTCGTGGAAGGTTGCTCTTGCTGACTTTATGACTGCTTTGATGGCGTTTTTTCTAGTGATGTGGTTGATGAGTCAATCAGATCAAACTAAAAAAGCAATTTCTGATTATTTTTCCTCACCTTCAGTTATTGAATATAGTTATCAAAACTTTGGAGCCGAAGTTACTTTAGAAAAATTATTTTTAGATTTTATTAACGAACCTGTTAAAGCAATTCAAAATTTTATGGAGCCATCAACAAAAAGTCCAAATATTTTAGATATGGGGTCTGAAAAAATTATTGCAGCATATATGGCTGATAAACTAACAGATATTGCAAAAAATGTTTCTATCTCTCAAGATGGATTTGAATTTGATATTCCTGATGTTTACTTATTTGAACGTGGCACTTCTGATCCAAAAGTTGCATTTGTTGATATTGTGAGTAAATTAACAGGAATTACAGCTGGTCTCAAAGAAGCTGATATACGTATTACTTCAGCTTTATTTACGCAATTAGTTGAAGATCAAACTGAAATTACAGCAAAAAAGGTTGCTCAGGAAAGGCTTGCACTTATTCAAAATAAAATAAGTGCCTCATTTGAGAGTAATACGAATTCTGTTATTGGTGCTATTAATGTGAAGTCAAAAACAGGTGATTATGATCCCGAAAGATTAATGGGATTTATGAGAATAAGTATACGTCAAAAGCCAAGTACTGATCCAAATAAACAACGTCGAAAAATTGAAAGTTTATTTGGGAGCTTGAAAAAGGATAAAGAATTAAAGTTGGTTCCAAACAAAAAAGATGAAACTAAAAAACCTGCATTTGGTGAAGACCCAAATTTAGTAAATCCTGCAGATGTAGAATTGAATAAAATTAACCAAGAAACATTTCCAGGTGCTGGAATTAATGAAGATTCGAATTAATCGTAGTCAAAATTGACAGCGATAAAGTATCCCAGGTTTGATCTGGAACCAAACTGAGTTGTATTGCTAGGAAGTGTTATTCCGAACTCAGTTTTAAATGTTGGCGCCGGTTTGTAAAAAACAACCCCTTGTAAATCTAAATAGTTGTTATAAATGGTCGAGTTTTGAAATGTATAACCTGCAGATAATTCAACACCAATTTTTTCAGAGTATTTTTTATTAAATTTAGTGTTTAAATACCAAGCTGAGGCATTTGTTCCTTCATAATTGTTTTGTGATTCAATTTGAGTTGTGAATCTTGCATAGTCAATTTTAAGACCGAATCTATGTCCGTTTCTTACGCCACTTTTGTAGTAGTGATCTTCGTGAACATAAAAAATCATTTTTGTACTTTGCTGAAAATCAACAAAAACCTGAGCAACGTATTTAATCCAAAGATTGTCATCACTCGCAGTTAAGTTTGATATATTCGATCCCCAAAAACCAAATTTAAATTGAGTGCCTAAATGCATTAAAAATAATGCATTAAAAGCAGGATGATTATCAGACATGGATAATCCTCGTTCAATAAAGTTTGACGTTAAACGTGCGGAGCCAGATATGCCATAATTAGGTATGGCACCTAAATCTTTGCCTTTATCCTTATCAGTTGGTTTTTCAGCAGCAAAAATAAGTGGAGCAGAAAATGCAGTAACAAAAAAAAGAACTATGAATTTAAATTTTCTGACCATAATATATTGTTAGAATTTATACTAAAATAATCAATCCTAACTAGACCCCAAAAGGGTTTAAAAAAATGAAAAATTATTTGTTGATTTTATTTAAATTGGAAGAAAAATGCAGTTTGATGATAAGAAAATGTGGTCTGACTATCCTGTAGTGGCTTTTGATACGGAAACAAGTGGAGCGTATCCTTTAGAGGCTGAGATTGTAGAGTTTGGAGCTGTGAAATGGTTCAAAGGAGAAATTATTGATCAATTTCAAACTTTATTAAAACCGACAGTACCAATGTCAGATGAAAACATTAAAATACATGGAATCACTAATGAAATGGTTCAAGAATCTCCTTTAATCAAAGATCAAATATCTAAAATATGCGATTTTCTGGATGGCTCAATTTTATTAGCACATCATGCGCCGTTTGATTTAGGTTTTTTGGCGCCCGAAATCGAAAAAGTAAATTTAGCTTTTCCGAATAATGTACATTTTTGCACGAGTTTGTTATCGAGATCTTTATTAACTACGACAAATCATAAATTACAAACTTTAGTCAAAGAATTAAACTTAGTTGGTGGTGATGCACATCGTGCATTTGATGATGCATATTCTTGTTTTCAGGTGTTTGTAAAATGCGTGGAAAAATTAGGTGATCAAGCCACAATTAATAAATTAAAAACTGTCCAAAGTAAAAAAATACAGTGGCAAAATTACTCTGTTTATCGTGAAAGTGATGTGAAAATCAAATCGATTCTGAATGCCATCTTAGAGAAAAAAACAATTCAGATTGTTTATGAGGGTGGTAAAACAAAAGGTGGTCCTCGCCCTATTACGCCAAAGGGACTTGTTAGAAATCCTGATGGCGATTATATTCATGCAGTTTGTGAGTTAGATCATGAAAGGAAAAGATTCTATTTATCCAAAATTAAAGATATTGATATCTTGTAATTAATTAGATTCATTATTGTCGACAATAGAGTCGTGATCTGAATTTTCAGATTTTTTTAAGTTTTGTTTTTGAATATCAAGTAATCGCAACTTTATTTTTTCAGCTAATTCTTCCAAATGTCTAAACTCGTCACCGGCACGTAGTTTTAATGTTTTAATTTCTTCATCAATTTGGTTGTTATCGAGTGCTTCACTTAAAAATCTTTCAAATGCATAAACTGGACCTGCAATTTTTTGTGAGGCAATTCGTGCAAATAAAAACAGAGTAATAGCAAAAGTTAAGTTGAGTACGATAAATGAATATAAAAATGATTCAGTATATTGATTGATACTGATCGTGTTTTGTAAACCAAGTTGATTTAAAGAAATTTTTAAGTAGGTGTATGAAAAAACCATGCAGATTGTTGAAATAAGTAGTCCAGCTGTCATAAATATTGAAGCGTAGCGTAATTGAAATGTTTTGTTTACCCAAAATTTTTTACGAGTATCTTTGTCTGGCCATAGCAAGTGCCCTTCAGTAAATACACTGAATAGGACTAATCCATACCCAACCCACTGAATCATATCTGCAACATTCCAAACTGGCGAATGGAATTGATTAATTTTAAATCCTATAAAATCAATGACGTATCCGTAATATGTTCGATCTAAAACATTGCCAATAATTCCACCGACTAAAAGTGATAAGCCAATACGCAATTTGAGCATTTTAACGGGCACAATATATTGAATAAATGCATATAAACTTAAAATAAAAAATCCACTTGTAGATAAAGTAACTATACGTAAAAACGCTGGTAAATTTGCAAAAAGACCTAACATGGCCCCTTCATTAAAAACTAAAATAAAATGAACTGGTCCATACCAAATATCACGATTTGTGAGTGTATTTAAAAAAAACTGTTTGGTTATTTGATCAACGATTATAGTAATGAAAAGTGCTGCAACTACGAATATCCAATCTTTAGTTTTCATTGCTCTATTTTGCAGTTACACTCAATAAAATGAAACAGATATCTAAAATTCAGACTTTAATATTTATAGTTAGTGTGTTTTCGCTAGGCTTAGGTCAGGTCGTGCATGCTCAATCGCAAATTGAATTTTCTAAAGTACTAAACAAGTACAAACTAAATAATGATCATTTGGGTATTGTCATTGAACATAATGATAAAGTTGTATTTGAAAATAATTCTAAAAAGCTATTTATACCAGCATCAATCAGCAAATTAGTAACGACATTTTCTATTTTAAAAAATATGAATTTGACACAAAAGTACAAGACTGAGCTTTATTATGACGACAAAAATTTATATTTAAAAGGTTGGGGTGATCCTAGCTTTGTATCGGAAAATATGTGGTACTTAGTTAACGAATTTACCAGACAAAATATTCGTTTAATTGCTGGTGATATTGTAGTAGATGATTCATATTTTGATAAAATACGTTACGATGATTCACGCGAATCTAAACGAGTTGATAGGTCTTATGATGCACCAGTTGGTGCAATGAGTTTTAACTGGAATTCACTGAATATTTTTGTAAAACCTTCACAAGAAGGTCTTCCAGCAAAAATTGTACTTGATCCTGCTAATGAATATTTTGATTTAATTAATAAAACTACGACAAGAAGTAAATTGAGTCGAGAACTTGTTATTGATGTTGATCAAAACAAAAGAAAGATCATTGTATCAGGCGATGTTTTAAAAAATGCAGAGGAAAAAGCTTATTATAAAAATGTAGCAGACCCAGATTTGTGGTCTGGAGAAAATTTAAGAGCTTTTTTATTGCAGCGAGGGATTAAAGTTAATGGAGTAGTACGTTCTGGATTTTTACCAAAAGGCGCAATAAAAGTTGCAAGTTATGAAGGTAAAGTTATTTCTGCAATTATGTCCGATATGAATAAATTTTCTAATAACTTTGTTGCAGAAATGTTAACAAAAAATTTAGCAGCGCAAACGGGAAATATTCCAGCTTCATTAAAGGCAGGAGTTTTGAAAATAAATGAGGATTTAAGATTGCTAGGACTTACAAAAGCAGATATTCATTTTGAAAATCCTTCAGGGTTTACACGTGATAATAGAATGTCTGCTTATGCAATGACTCGTCTTTTAAAAGAAATGCAAAATGATTTTAGATTATTTCCAACTGTTTTAGAATCTTTACCGAGTGCTGGTGTTGACGGAACTTTAAAAAAGCGTTTAAAAAATGAAGTAACACAAGGTTTCATTCGCGCTAAAACTGGATATTTGGACGGAGTCGTAAGTCTGGCTGGATATGCAGGTCTTAAAAATGGTGATATTTATAGATTTACTTTCCTCTACAATGGTCCACAAGATGAGTCTAAAGTGCGAGAAGTTTTTGATCAATTGCTCATTGCTCTTTTAAAATAATGTAGTGAAATTTATTTTTTTGGTTATTTTATTTTATTCTAATTTATTACATGCTGAGGTTAATCCCTGGAGCACGAGTTTGCCAGTTTATAGCAAACATTTTGTCGTTACCGAAGAACTTAAAGATCGTGTTGATTTTTGGGTCAAAGTTTATTCTGAGATATCAGAAAATGAGGGATTACTTCATAATGTTGATAATCCCGAAATTATTTATTCTAAATTAGAATTTAAAACAATACTTGAAAACAATAAATTAACTGATCGTCAGAAAAAAAATAAAATTTCACAAACTGTACAAATAGAAAAAATCAAAGTTGCTCAAAAATGGGGTATTCGAAATATTAAGAAAATAAGACTTCAGATGGGGCTTAAAGAGCGAACACAAAAAGCTTTGTATTTGTCTGGCCGTTATTTACCAATGATGGAGTCGATATTTAAGCAACGTTCTTTACCAATAGAACTGACACGTTTGGTATTTGTGGAAAGTTCATTTAATGTAAATGCACAATCCAAAGTTGGAGCTAGCGGTTTATGGCAAATTATGCCAAACGTCGCGCAAGTAGAAGGCTATATTCAGAGATACTACGATAAAAGAAATCATCCCTATTATTCAACGGTACTAGCTGCGGATATTTTAGAAACTAATTATTCAAGCATAAAGCATTGGCCATTAGCAATAACGGCTTATAATCATGGATTAACTGGTGTAAAAAGAATGACAAATTTAGCTCAATCAAAAAAAATTGAAAAACTTATTGAGTCAGATAAAAAAACAAAAACATGGGGTTTTGCATCTAAAAATTTTTACGCTTGTTTTTTGGCTGTATTGGAAGTTGAGCGACGTGCTAAATGGCTTTTTCAGGGTGAGTTGGTTAAAGCTAAGCCATTAATCATGAATCGTGTAGTCACTAAAAGCTCAATATCAAAAAAAGTTGCCCTCAGTTATTTCGATCATAGTTATGACAAGTTTAAAAAATATAATCCACATATTAATATCGCTGTGATTCAAAAAAATAAACTTATTCCGGCCGGTATTCCATTGGTTTTACCAAAAAAATCTTTAAGTAAGCAGTTTAAATCAGCATCTTTGTGATTTATAAATTTTCACAATGATTTTTTAGAAACGTTTGTTTATCAGGTAATCGTAAAGAATTCGCTATTTTTTGGCATGTTGGCTTTTTAATATTTTCTTGAAACTGTAAATAGCAATTCAAAGTCGCTGCATCATGATTTTCAGCAATGAAAAATAATTTTGATTTAATAAGACAACTCTCTAGATTAGGAAACTCTGAAACTTGATAAAAACAAAAGTCTTTAATTGTTTCTTGTATATGTTTTGATTTAATTTCTTGTAAAGATGAATAGCAGGAATTCAGTGTTAAATGAGTTACATTTTTATGCATACAAGCTTGAGTTTGATTTGGATGATCAATGAGACATTTTTCTATTTTAGATTTTGGTGCTGCTGATAATAATAACAAAATTTGAAGTAATAAGAAAAACTGAGGTGAAACTTTTTTTAAAATCGCATATTTCATAAACGTACCTTATTCAGTTGCGGTAAACTTTGTATAGCATGTTTTGTACCGAAATAATACGAAGTGATTGAGATTTAAGTAATAATAGCCTGTCAAACTTTTTGACAGGTGACATTTTAGGGCTCTTGTTTTGTCGTAAATATAGGGGAAAAAGATAAAGTTGAAAAATATATTTATATTTTCAAGTTTTAGGAATACATATGCGTTAACAAGTTGGTCGTATGTATGTTTAATTTTTTAGTACAATTTAGTTTAATTATTTCAGTTGTATTCTCTGGGCAAAAATCTTTGGCAGGCTATAAAAATCAGCCTCAAACAAATACTGACTATTACACCTTAATTAGCAAAAATGCTCTTGAGATATATCAACAAGAAGTGTTTGTTGAAAACAACCAACCAATTGATTTTGTATTTTTAAAATTAGAAAAAAAGATTAATTTTAAAAAATTAGATCACAATACTGCAATTTTAAAATTTAACGTTAATATTTTGACTCAGGATGTTTCCCATTTTTTAACTCAACTGAGTGCTCATTATAATTTAGCCGTTAATTCGAAATTGCGTAAACAGTTGCAGAATCAGTTTTATGGCTTGAGCCAGTCCATCAAAAAAGCAAATGAGCTTAATCTATCAATTGACTCTGATTATTTTGATCGATTACATGACTCACTAATAGGGCAATCAACGGCATTGTTTTATGCATCCCATAATTATAAATTTAAACATGATTTATTTTTTACTTCTTATTATCTAAATGAATTAAAGTACCCAGTGGATTTGACAGCAAAACACGTGATTGCACTTCAAAAAAAATCAGAAACCGATGCGATTAAATATTATTTACCAAAAATAGCCCGAGTTTCTTTACTGAATGGTCAGCAAATTAATAAATTTAATTCGAATGATTTAGAGGCTTTGTATTTAACTTCTATGCGAATGAAGTTGGATGATTTTGAAATCCAAACTTTACAAAAAAGTTATCTTAAGCAACTTCAGGGAATCGGCGATCAAGAAAAAATTAATGCCGTTAAAAAAAGTTTAGCATCCACATTATTATTACAAGAATCAAAATATGTGATTTCGCATCCATTAGATTTTTTTAAATATATTCAATTTTTAGTGGGATATATTTTTGTGGCTTGGCCTTTGGAGGTTATACTTATTTTAGTATCACTTATGATATTTGGACTTCAATCACGTACTGTTTTAACTCATGAAGAAAGATGTCAAAATTCTTTTGGTAAAAGAATATGGCTCATGTTTACAAAAGCTTATTTGGGCAGTAATGTTCCATTTTTTTCTAAATTAGCTGCATCTTTGATTTTATTTGGAGTTGGTTTGTATTTTAATTCAGCTAAAAACTTTGTAGAATCATTAATGATAAGTATGAATTAAAAAGGCACAAATTTATTTTGTGCCTTTTTGATAATTTAAAAATCGTATAATTATAAACCGATTGGTCCAATACCAACATTGAGTACTCTATATGGATTGTCCGCATATTCCATTAAATAAAGGCAAGGTTCGATATTTTTGTTGAAGACTGGCTGAATAACACCGCTACCAGGGTAAAAACCACCACCACCAAATCCGGTGTTTGCGGGATCAAGTTCAAATGTAAAAGAAATGATTTTATGGACACCATAAGACCAATCTGTTGTATCGCCACTTGCAATGTAGAGTTCAGAGCTTTGCTGTGGTTGATAGCCATTCCACTCGGCCATTTTTTTAGCCATCACTTCGTGAACTTGTTTATCTTTGCTGATTTCAAGACCGTCATATTTATGTCCCCAAGGATACAAAATCAATTGTGAGTACGTATGAAAAGAAAGTAGCACTGTGATATTTGTATGAGTATCAATATAGTTTTTTATGGCTTGTGTTTCAGCTTCAGAGAAGGGTTGCGGTCCTTTGTATGTTTCACTCGATGGATTATTTGATGACCCACCTGTTCCCCATTGATAGCCATAATTACGATTTAAATCGACACCAAATGTACCATCATTATTACGTGCACGATTTTTTCTCCACATTTTATATTTACCATCTGTGATATCAAATTCCATTCCATCGGGATTGACAGTTGGTATAATATGAATATCACGAGAGTTGAGTAATGCGACAATTCGAGGGTTATTGTTTTTAAATTCGCGTATGAGATACTGGGCTAGCATCAAAGGCATTTCAACTGATAAATGTTCTCGTGCATGGTGTCCACCCATGTAGATGACTGCTGGTTTTTGATGGGCATGAGACTGATCAACACCTATTCGAAGTGCCCATAAATCACGGCCTTCAATTGTTTTAGCAATAGATGACATTTGAACAAGTGTAGGGTTTTCTTGCGTTAATTTTGTGATTTCTTCAGTTAATTCTGAGTAATTATGATAGGCTGAATCTTTTGCTGGATAGTCCTTGGGTTTAACCAGTCGCTCTTCAGATAAATTAGAAGATGCGATCAATAGTCCTAAAGATTGGATTTTTTTAAGCTCGTAATCACTTCCATAGGCAATAACATAATCATCACTGACATTTTCAATATTGACGCCAGTATTAGCTATGATCGATCTTGTAAACTTGTCTTGGGCTTTGATTTTCATCCAAAAGTATTGATGTTTTTCAGATTGTACTGAGTTGGAAATAGTCATTGTCATAATCGCTAAGCCAACGAGTGCGAAAATTTTGAATTTCATAGTGTCCCTTCCTTGGGTATGATGTGTTTTAACTTTAGTAAAAGTTATAAGAATCAAACTACCACGAAGGTCTGGCTTTTTATAATTGATCGCAATGCGAAATGAAAAATATAAGACTATGGTCTAGGTTCTTAATCAGCCTTATGAAATAAAAATTGAACAAGTTTTTCTTGCAACTCTTCACGTTTAAGAAATTGAACTCCGGCGGCAGAGCCTTTTGTCCATACAACTTCACAATCAACAATGTGAATTTTGTTTAAGCTTTTAAGTTTGATAGTTACTCTGGCTAAATCACCTTTTTTGAATTTGAATTTGTCATTGAGAGACTCAAAAAAAGCACCACTTGCAGATAAATTTCCCATTTTTGTTAAAACGCGTCCGGTTTGACCGTACACTTCGACATGTGCGAACTCTTGTGTGTTGTATCGTTTGGCTGTTGTGCTGGGTTGCTCGCTTTGCATATTCAACTCCTGATCGGCCTTCCATTTTTTAATGAATACCTGCAAATCGCATCCTGTGATCAGTGGTTTCTGTAGATCTTATCGGATTTCATCAAATTTTATTAAGACTTTTGTTCAGGTAAAATTGACCAATAGTTTTACAGTTTTACCCACGTTTCAAATACAATCTGATCAGTAGTTTCGGCTTTTAGTTGTGACTGAAGTTTAAAATAATTCATAAACTCTTCAGGATAGAAAGTATCAGCATCAAAATGACCTCTTACGCGTGTGATGAGGAGCTTATGACAAAGAGGTAGGGTTTGTTTGTATATTTCTGCGCCACCAATAATCATGATTTCATCGGAAGTACTTTGATCGCGAGCTATTTTTAGCGCCTGATCTATTGTTGAAACGTAAACAACATTATCAAATTCTGATTTTTGTGACGTGCGTGAGATGACAATGTGAAATCGTTTCGGTAATGGTTTTCCTCCAAAGGAATCAAAGGTTTTTCGCCCCATTATGATGACTTTACCCAGAGTTTGATTTTTAAAATACTTCAAATCTTCAGGGTAATGCCAGAGCAGTTTGTTGTCTTTTCCTATTGCGTAATTATCACTGACTGCAACAATTTGCGTAAGGATCAAACCGCCACCTCGCCTTTAATAGCGGGATGCGGATCATAACCAGTGATTTCGATATCTTCATATTTGAAATCAAAGATATTTTTAACAAGAGGATTTAATTTAATTTTAGGTAGTGGTTTACATTCTCGGCTTAATTGCAGTTTAACTTGCTCAAAATGATTAGAATAAATATGTGCATCACCTAAAGTATGAATGAATTCACCAGCTTCTAAATTACAAACTTGAGCAACCATGTGAACTAATAATGCATAACTAGCGATGTTAAAGGGAACACCTAAAAAAATATCAGCACTTCGTTGATAAAGTTGGCAAGAGAGTTTTCCGTTAGCGACATAAAATTGAAAAAAAGCATGGCAGGGCGGTAGCGCCATTTTGTCGATATCACCAGGATTAAATGCAATAACTAAGAGTCGTCTTGAATCTGGATTTTTTTTAATCTCATTAATCACGTTAGTGATTTGATCAATGGTTCTACCATCGGCAGCTTCCCAAGACCGCCATTGCTTTCCATACACAGGGCCTAAATTGCCATTTTCATCGGCCCATTCATCCCATATCGAAACTTTATTCTCTTTTAAGTATTGAATATTTGTTTCGCCTTTTAAAAACCATAAGAGCTCATGAAAAATCGATCGGGTGTGCAATTTTTTAGTTGTTAAGAGTGGAAAACCGTCTTGTAAGTTAAATCGCATTTGATAGCCAAAAACACTGACCGTTCCAGTGCCCGTACGATCTGATTTAACTGCTCCGGTTTCAAGAACATGTTTTAAAAGATCATGATACTGTTTCATAGTTATAATGCTCCGTAGACTGATTTTTTTAATTACGCATGATTTTTTTTAGATTTTTTATGCTTTTTCTTGGCATGCTTTTTTGTTAACTTTTTTTTCTTATTTTTATTTGTTATATTTTTTATTGATTTGGATTGTTCAGATGTAGGTGGCGTTATTGTGCCCTGCACATCTTGCATTGTTGGATTTTGCTCAGGGATCGGATCAGCACTATTTGTGGCAAATACTGCGTTTGATAAAAATAAAACACCGGCGAATAAAATAGCTTTCATCTTGAATCCTTTTTATCTTACTGTAAATTTTGAACTTGGGCTATGAATGGTAAATTGCGATAATAACCTTGGTAGTCTAATCCATAACCAACAACAAATTCATTTGTGATTTTAAAACCAACATAATCTATTTTGCATGGTACTTTTAACGCTTCAGGCTTTTCAAGTAAGGAGACAGTGGTTACCGAAGCAGGATTTCTGGATTCGATAGATTTTTTTAAATAGTTCATCGTTAAACCAGTATCCACAATATCTTCAACAAGAATTACATGTTGACCCTCAATTGGACTAGATAAATCTAGTGTAACTTTTACTTCACCTGAAGATGTTGTGTTGCCGTGATAGCTTGATACACCAAAAAATTCGCAAGTAATGTCGGCATTAATTTGTCGAATAAGATCTGAAAAAAACAAAAAAGATCCTTTGAGGACACAAATGGCTACGACATTTTTACCTTTTAACTTTGCAGTTAACTCTTCACCAATTTGTTTTACTTTAGCTTGAATTTGTTCTTCAGAAATATGTGTTTTAAGATTTAAACTTTTTGGATTCATGACAAAGGTCTCCGCATTAAAATAAGTGTTAAACAAATGAGTTATTGAGTAACTCGCCCAGTCCACCAGCGCCAGGGATGATGTATTGCTTTTCATTCAACCCTTTTTCTTGGTCCCAGTAAAGTCCTAACGGAGAATTTAAAACAAATTCTTCAGATAAACCACGATCAACTCGTAGAGCAAAAACTTGAATCGGTGCGTTTAAACTTAAAACCTTTTTAAGGTATTCAGGTGTTACTATCAGATGAAGTGCGATATACCCTAATGCAGGACCGGCTATTTTGTTTTCATAATAATCAATGGCTGATAGAATGGTGCCACCTGTTGCCCCCATGGGATCTGGGAACAAAACATAACTATTTTCTATAGTTCCACCAATTTTGAAGCTGCTTAGATTTGTACCAGTGACTTGATCTGTATCGTCTGTTTTTCTGGCTGCAAAAATATGATCTTGTCTGATATTGTCTGGATTAAGGAACCAGTGTAGGTATTCGTAGCAAATATGACTAGGATAAGTGCCTGCTCTCGCTAAATTAACAGTTACTGCTTTAGTCTCAGAACTGAGTATTTTAGAATTAAGTGGGACATTCATTCGAGTTGTAACCTGTGAGTCCTTTTGTGGAAAAAGTTTGTTAGCTGTGTGTACAATAAGTCCATTATAAAGAAGTTGGATTAAGCGGTTAATTTGTGGCTGGGTGGTTTTGGTTTGGCAGAGTTCTGTCAAAAGTGTTTGTAAAAATAAATCACTTATAAGATGAAATCGAGATCCGTAGTGATGTTCCATAAAATCCTTAGTTGTTTATATCAATGACAATCATAAAAATTGAATTTTCATTTTTGTAGTTTTCAGATTTAAAAATTTGATACGGGGGTATGTCGTGCAGTTCAGATTCGAACTCAAAATAATTAAGTATGCTTTTACCTGCAATGATTAAAGACTCACTCTTTTCTTTGGGTAACTTAAAATTAAGCTTTAAATTGTCATTGACGTGTTTCTTTCCAAGAAAACCATCAACATGAATGATTTTGTTACTGTCTTGTTTGACTAAAAAGCCGATATTAAGTCCCATGCTCTCAGCATCTTGAGAAGATTTGTTACCAATCCACAAATATTTAGATTGATTGGGCTCTAGAGTTAACTTTTCGGTTCTCAGCGTATTCATTTCAATATTTTTTAAATTTTTAAAATTTGAAATGAGTGCAGTTTTAAGATCACCCTCAGATCTTTGATCTGATGCTTTATGAATAAGATCTTCATATTGTTCGCGGTTGATTTCAATCATTTGTATATTGATATGCATTTGATTTTCATTTTGAGCTGAAGGTGCTAAATTTGCATTTTTTGTATTTTGAGTTGTGGTCTGTGAAGTCGTAAATGTACTTTGTGTTGTAGACGGCGGCGGTTCTTGCGATAATGCCTTTACAGCTCCTGTGCTATTCGAAGATGATTCGACTGTTTCATGCCTTGGATTGGTAGTTGTTTTTGAGTTTTTAAACCCAGCAAAGCGATTGATTTTTTGAATCCATTGTTGTTCAGAATCTGTTTGAACTACAGCATAAGAAACAGTTAGGCCGAGTATAAGTATTATAAAAAACTGAAAGATGCCGCTACGAAAGACTTTGATATGTTTTGGTGTTTCTGTTGGTTTGTATGCAAGCATATCGACACCACAATTGGCACAGTATTGGTCTTGTGGTTGTTTGAAATGGCAGCGCGGACATTCTAAAAGCATAATTTAGTTTAGTGTATTCTAAATCAATCGACAATTTGGTGGGGATGAAATAGTGCTTTAGTCTGGGTCGCTTTTTTATGCTGATTTTGTAAATATTTTTATCAAAACTTCATACATTGACGGTTATTTTTAAAAGCGTGCATTTAAAAATGGTTACATATGAGAATAGAAGCATTTTTATAAATAGATTCTATTGAGTTTTGCCGATTGAGTATAGAATAAAATAAATAAAAGCATGGAGAAATGTGTGAATATTTTTAAGCTTATTTTAAGTATTTATGTAGGTTTATTTTTAATGAATTGTTCTAGGACCAGCTCTTCTTCGAGTCAAGAACAGCAGGTTCAAGATGTAAATCATATTGTATCTGGTGGTAGTAGTTATGTTGAAAAAAACGAATCGACAAATCAAACACGCACTCAAGCCGAAGACACTGGTTATGTATTAGATGAGGTTGGGTTAACGATTCAAGGAGAATTTGAGGGAAGTAGTCCGAGTACAGATTTTTATAAAATAAATACAGGTGCATTTGATCGTGTTCAGGTTCAAGTCTATGTCAATGGCCAGAGAGAAACCTCAGAAAATCATCTAACATTTGTTTCTTTAGATAACTTTATTGATGATGGCTATTCGTCAATAATGGGGCCTGGTTATTTTAATCGCGCATGGATTCAGACACAAAGCCAATGGACATTAAGCGTATTTACAAACGCAGCATTAGGCAGTCGTTATACTATTGAGTTAAAAGGTGTGCCTTAATTGTATGATGGTGTTGTATAAAATTTTTGAAGCTTGACCCTATATTATGACAATTCTAAACTGAATTGCAAAAAGGGGTTTCGTTGGATCACCATATTCCGGTCTTGGCAAATGAAGTTGTGGCTTCCTTTAAGTCTTTGTTAAGCAAAGAAAATTTGACATATTTTGATGGCACTTTTGGCCGTGGTGGTCATTATCAGCTCTTAAAAAGTAACTATAATATTACGAAATCTCTTGCGACAGATCAGGACTTGTCGGCGATTGCTTATTGTCAAAAAAATTTTCCAGAAGTTCAAATTCAACATTGTAATTTTTTGGATTTTGCACAAACTAATGTTCAAAAAATAGATATGATACTTTGTGATCTTGGAGTGAGTTCGCCGCAGTTAGATCAAGGGGATCGTGGATTTAGTTTTAATAAAGATGGTCCACTCGATATGCGAATGAATCAGAAGCACTCAATGACAGCAGCTCGAATTGTTAACGAATTTACCGAAGATGATTTGTTTAAAGTTTTTCGTGAATACGGCGAGATTCAAAATCCGGCGCGTGTCATTAGGGCTATTGTCGAGGATCGTAAAACAGAACCATTTGAAACAACATTGCAACTTTCTGGATTAATTGAAAGAGTGGAAGGCTGGAGAAAAAAAGGTTTTCATCCTGCGACACAATTTTTTATGGGCTTACGTCTAGTGGTTAATCAGGAATTAAAAGTTGTGGAACAGGGAGTTCCATTGTTAATAAATCATTTAAATGATGGTGGAATCATCAGTATTATAACTTTTCATTCTTTGGAAGATCGAATAGTTAAAAATCTTTTTAAAGACTCAGATCTAGGTTTTGCTGTAGAAAAAAAAGTCATTGTGCCAACAGAAGAAGAGTGTAAAATAAATCCAAGGGCGCGGAGCGCCAAACTTAGAATTTTTCAAAAAGGTCAAAGACCTGAAAAACCTGATAAATTTGCATTGCGCAGAATGCAAAGAAATCAGATTTGATTGGAAAATTTAGACAGTGTTTGAAACTGTTGTTTAAAGTTAATATTTATTGGAGTGAGATCAGGATGAACTCAGAACATATACGCCAGCTACGGCCATTTTGTAGCGTTTTATTTTTGGTTATTACTTTATTTAGTATTGTTTTTTTAAAAATGGAAGAGCGTCGAATGTCTTATGTTGTTCTTAAGCAAATGCGCGAGTTTAAAAAAACAAAAGAAACTGTAAAGCAAAAAGAATTTCAATTGGCTAAAATGACAAGACCACAATTTGTTGAAACTGTTGCAAAATCAAAATTAACATTAAAAAGAGCCACGCAGGCGCAAATTATTCATTTAAATCCAGCGGTATCTTTAAGTTACTTGAATAATAAAAAAGAGGCTAGCAATTGAAATCAAAAATCATTACATTGTTCATTTTCTTTTGTTCACTTTGGACACTATTAATATTTCGAGCTGCTTATTTACAATTTGTTCCACATGATAAATTAAGTTCACTCCAAGCTAAGCAATTTCAAACTGTTGTGACATTGCCTTCTCGTCGGGGGAATATTGTTGATCGTAATGGTAAAGAGTTGGCTATGTCGTCACCGGCTTATTCAGTTTATGCTGATCCAAAAGTTATTCAGAATAAAAAGCAAGCTGCTCGTTTAATCTCACAAATTTTAAATTTGAATATAAGCGATGTGAATTTTAAACTTAAAGATGCATCTAAAAGATTTGTTTGGATTGATCGACTTGTTTCCGTCAATCAGATAGAGCAGTTGAAATCAGCCAATATTAAAGGATTAGGATTTGTAGAAGAGTGGAGACGTGTTTATCCAAACGATCAGTTATTATCTTCAACTATCGGATTTACTGGTAAAGAGGGACAAGGCTTAGAGGGCTTAGAGCTTCAGTATGATAAAATCTTAAAGGGCGAAGGTAAAAAAGTAACTATGAAAAAGGATGCTCGTGGTCGACCATTGATTCAAGATGGAATGGCATTTACTGAGACTCCACAAGGAAAAGATATCAAATTAACGATTGATTCTGATTTGCAGTATTTTGTTGAAACTGAATTAAAGCAAGCAGTTCAAACATTTGATGCGGATGGTGCCTATGCTGTTGTTCTGGATGCGAAAACTTCAGCTATTCGTGCTATAACAAGTTTACCTAATTATGATTTAAATAATCCGAGTAAGTCCACTTCCCAATCACGTCGAAATAAATCAGTTACAGATACTTTTGAGCCAGGAAGCACTCTTAAGACAATGATCATCGCGAATGCGCTTGAGGAAAAAATGTATCAGGCGAATTCGAAAATTTTTTGTGAGAATGGATCATTTAGAATAGGGAAACGAATTATTCGAGAAGCAGAAAAAAACCATTCTCAAGGTTTGATTACTGTTAATGAAATTTTGGCGTATTCGTCAAATATTGGAACAAGTAAAATTGCTTTAAAAATGGGTGATGAGAAGCTAAAAGAAGGTTTGTTGAAGTTTGGTTTTGGACAAAAATCAGGCGTTGATTTGCCCGGTGAGGCTAAGGGGATCATGTTAAGTTTGCCATGGAAAGATCATTTATTGGCTAATATTTCATTTGGTCAGGGGATTACTGTAACTCCATTACAAATGGCCAATGCTTATGCGGCCATCGCAAATGGTGGAACTCTGAATACACCATATATAGTAGAATCAATTAACGATGTAGAAACCGGTGAAATTATAGAAACTCAGCCGAAGATGATTCGTAAAGTATTATCTGAGGAAACCGCTCAGCAAATGAGAATGATGTTAGCTGGAGTTACTTCAGGTAAGGGTTCGGGATTAAATGCAAGAGTAAATGGTTATATTGTTGGAGGCAAAACAGGTACTGCTCAAAAAATTAAACCAAACGGCAAAGGCTACTTGCCAGGGGGATATATTGGGAGTTTTACAGGTTTTATTCCTGCTAATGACCCTCAGTATGTTATTTATGTAGCACTAGATCATCCGAAAAAAGCTTATTATGGTTCGCAAGTAGCTGCTCCGCTTTTTGCGAGTATTGCATCGTACGTAGTTCGAAAAAATGGTGTTGCGGCCGAAGTGCTTGCGGATAAAAATATTTCAAATGTTCCGTTGGCTCAAATTCAAAAAGATCCAGAGAGCTTTAAAGAAATGTCAGTCGAGGAAATGACTCATTTAGAGCAAATGTTAACGGCAGCACCAAACTTGGTTGATTTATCAATGAGAGAAGCATTGTCGAAAGCATCTCGTCAGCAAATCAAATTAAAGATCATAGGTAAAGGTGTTGTTGACCAGACTATTCCTGCGCCAGGTGAGGCGTTAGGTGAAGATCGTTCGATGACAGTTTTTTTAAAAGAATAATTATAAAAAAACTGTCTTAGCTACTCGCGCTTGAATAGTACTTCATGCAAAATTTCCAATACCAATTCATAAAAGATAATAATAAAATTGGCATAATCAGCGCCCAAAGAGCAAAACCGAATTGAATGGGTTCAAGTAAAAAGCGAGTTGGAACTGATGCCACCATTGCAAATGGTAATATAAAAATGAGAATATAGCGTAAAGTCCCACTGTAAATAGCGTCAGGTCTTAATCCTAATCTAAAAATACTATACCAAACATATTGTAAAAAATCGGCCCTCGAAAAAATAATCGCTGAAGAGTTTAATGCTAATCGACCAACGAATATAACGCTAAGACCAGAGGGTATAAGTAAAATTAACCAGAAAAGTTTTAACCAATTAAAATCAGGAATTTGCATCAACGACCAAATTAATCCTGCACCTGTAATAAACAAGCAGGGTATATGTGAAATTGAAATTTTTTGTGAACTAATCATGAACATTGAGTTAATTGGTTTTGTTAAAAGTAAGTCTAAGTTACCTTTACGAACCTCATCGTTAAATTTTGAAAAATTTGGGTCCCATAAAATCATATAAATTGAATCTACAAATAAAGCTAAAAACACAAATACTCGCATTTGATTCAAGGTCCAGTTGCCAATAATATTAGTATGTCGATAAATGACTTCGTAAAGAACGAGTTGAGTGCTGTACCATATAAACTCTGCAAAAACTAATAGAATAAAATTTAAACGAAATTCTAAATCTGCAACAAGACTCGCTTTGAAAAATGCTTGATACAATCCAAAGTATTTTTTTATAGTTTGTATGAACTGCATAAGTTTTTAAGCTCCTGTTCCCGTATATTCTTCTAAGCCTTTTTTCCAAAGCCAATGACCAATAAGGCAAGAGACTAATATTGAAATGCTAACAGATAAAAACCCTTGAGAAATCATATTGATGTCAACCCGACCTGTCATGTATGCGACTGGAATATACACTCCAGAGGGAAATGGCGATAATAGAAGTATTTTTGATAAAGTTTCTGGCATTAAATCGATTGGAACAAGTTCTCCAGCAAGTAGCCACAAAGTTAAATTTTTAACTAGTGTTAATGATCTAACTCGAGTTAGAAAAAAAGCAAAAGTTGAAATGACAAAACTGAGCGTGTGAATTAAGAATAAATAGTAAAATACTAATAATAAAGCTAAAGGAATGCGATCATAATGAATGGGTAAATGAAAAAAATAACTCACACTTAATGGTGCTAGTAATGATAAAACTGTAGTGATAAATTTGTAGCCCATCATTTGCGAAAGGTAATATTCATAAAAACTAATCGGTCTGGCTAAAATGACATTGATTGACCCACTAGACACTTCTTCAACCATCATGGATTCGTACATCCAGCTAACAGCAATTCGCCCTAAAAATGGTGCCCATACTCCATAAGCTAAATAAGCTTCTTTGCCAAAACCACCGATTAATGTTGCTTCGGTCGTTTTAAAAATAGCAATCCATAATAGTAATTCAATTCCGACGGTTATAAGTGGTTGAACAAATGCATCAATCACAAAATTAAATCGGTATTCTAAATTTGAAACGATGGCTAATTCGCTAAATGCGAGATTCCTTCGCCAAAAAGCGATGAATGACTTCTTCAAAATCGACCTCTTCAATTTTTAATTCAACTACTTCACCAGACTTAACAACTTCATTTAATTTTTCAGAGAGTTCTGAATTTTGAAAAACTAATTCTCGTTCAGCATGGTCATTTTTATATCTATAAATTAATTTTTTACTTGTTTCTGTCGTTTGTGAAAAACGATCAACTGTTCCATCGTAAACCATTTCACCTTTTGAAATCAGAAGCAAACGATCTGCTAATTGCGCTATATCGTCCATATAGTGCGAAGTTAAAATAATGGCTGGTTTAAATTCATTCACATAAACTTCTAAAAAATCACGAATTGTTGTTTGTGCTAAGATATCCAAACCTATGGTTGGTTCATCTAAAAATAATACTTTTGGCGAATGCAAGAGCGAACCAATAATTTCCATCTTCATGCGTTCACCTAAGCTTAATCGGCGCAGCTGCGTATCTAAAACATGATGGCAGTTTAACATTTCGGCTAAATCAGTGACTCGTTTTTTAGCCTGAATCAAGTCAAGATCATAAATTTTTGCTAGCAGTGCATAGCTGTCACGAGCAGAGATATCCCACCAAAGTTGGTTTTTTTGTCCGAGTAAAACGCTCATCTGACGTAAATAATCTGTTTCGCGTTTCCAGGGTTCAAAACCAAGAACACGAACAGTGCCTGTTGTTGGATAGATTAAGCCCGATAATATTTTTAATAAAGTTGTTTTGCCAGCTCCATTGGCACCAACTAAGCCAACAATTTGACCACTCTCAATTTCCAGACTTACATTTTTTAATGCAGCTTTTGAAGTGTATTCACGGTTCCAAAAACCTTTAATTGAATTAATCACACCTTCTTTTTTTTGATAGGTCTTGTACTCACGTCCTAAATTTTCCGTTTTAATGACAAAGCTCATGTGAATTTATCGTTTCGTTAATTCATTAATGTATTGATTGATGCCATCAATAACTTTTAGTGGTATTTCATGGCCGCCATTGAATGTGACCCACTGGCAGTTGAGTTCTTTTTGTTGAAATAAATTGAGAAGTTTCTGACTACCTTTGATTGGTAAAACTTGATCATTTTGACCGTGACTTAAAAATACTTTTTGCCCTTTTCGGTGAGCAAGTTTTTGAGTCCATTCAGTTTGACGAATAAGACTGCCGGACATACTAATGAGGCCCATCGGTGACTCCGGTGCTTGTAAATAGAGTTCGGTTGCAAGCATTGCGCCTTGTGAAAAACCACCTAAAATAATTTTATTCCAAGGAACCTTAAGGTCTGAGACCATTTTTAATAATGCGGGAATTAAGAATTTTATCTCTTCAGGAGTGTAATTACTCCAATCTTCAGGTAGAGAGTTTAATCGAAGAGGCCACCATGCACGCCCTGTCCAGCCGGGACCGATAGGCACTTCAAATACTCCATTTGGAAAGCGTAAGTGAATTGATTCTTTGAACGCGAATGAGTCCTTGAGTCCTTCTAAATCATGAGCGTCTGCTCCAAAACCATGAAATAAAATAAGCCATGGTGTATCAGCATTTTGTGGTAGATTCTGAGAAGCTAAATGATCAAAACATTCTATTCTTTTTATATTCATAATTTGCTCTGTTAAAAAAAATACTTTATTCTTTTTATTGTGAAACTTCAGCAGTTATTATCATTTTTTGACTTATCGACCCATAATATTAAAAAACCAAGTGATATAGGTGCGCTTGAGCATTTGATGAACACTGAGATTAAGTCTTTGTCATTTGACGCACGAGACGTTCAACAGGGTTCTGTTTTTTTTGCGATTAAAGGGCTTCAAAGCGATGGCCATCATTATATTTCACAAGCAATTTCTAAGGGTGCTGTTGCAATTATAGCTGAAAGTCTTAGCTATTTACCTGATACATTTGCTGGGTTTGCATTAGAGGTTTCTGATAGTCGACAAATGCTAGATTTGCTGGCATCTAAATTTTACGATTATCCCTCTCAAAAACTGATTTGTTTTGGGGTGACGGGCACCAATGGAAAAACATCGATTACATATTTATTGGAACACATACTTAATTCAAACCGTAAATTGACCGGAGTTATGGGAACAGTCAATCATCGTGTGGGTGATCATGTTTGGGAATCACAAATGACAACACCAGACCCTGTCACTTTACAAAGCCGTCTTCAAGATTTTGTTCGTGAAGGAGCACTTGCTGCTGCGTTGGAGGTTTCGTCGCATGCTCTCGATCAACGTAGAGCTGACAGTGTGCATTTTAATACCGTCATTTTTACGAACCTGACTCACGATCATTTAGATTATCATAAATCTATGCGACATTATTTTGAGTCAAAACAAAAACTATTTACTGATTTAATGTGGTCATCAGTCAAACGACCTTTATTTGCAATAGTTAATATTGATGATGAATATGGTCGTGTGCTTAAGGTGGCAGATCCTGTGATTTGTTGGACATATGGCCAACAAGAATCTGACTTTCAGTTTAAAATTTTAAAAATGGATTTTAACGAAACAGAGTTTGAGTTAACAACACCAATTGAAAAGATTAAGATTAAAATTCCGCTCACTGGAGTGCATACTGTTTACAACGTTGTAGCGAGTTTGGCCGCTTCGTTAACCTGTGGTGTAACGCTTCAGCAAGGTGTTAAGTCGTTGCAAAGTTTTGTGGGAATACCAGGTCGATTGCAAAAAGTAAATTCTATAGTTGATTCTAATAAAGTTGTTTTTATTGATTATGCGCACACTCCCGATGCGCTCGAGAATACATTAAAATCGCTACGAAAAATTCGTGAAGATGCAATGCTGAGTAACAAAATTATAACTGTATTTGGTTGTGGTGGTGATCGTGATAAAACAAAACGACCGAAAATGGCTGAAATTGCATCGCGATTGAGTGATTCTGTTATTATTACATCTGACAATCCAAGAACTGAGGACCCTGTGCAAATCATCAATGATATTCAATCAGGAGTCCCGAAAGACTTTAAAAATTTTATTATAGATCCAGATCGAGAACGTGCTATTCAAACTGCAATAGATCAGGCAGATCATAGTGACGTCGTGCTTATTGCAGGTAAGGGTCATGAGGACTATCAAATTATTGGAACTTCTAAAATTCATTTTAGTGATTATGAAGTTGCGAAAAAGTATTTAAAGTAAGGGATAAATATGTCGAGCCAGAATCAAATAAAATGGACTTTGAATCAAATATCAGGTTGGATTAATGCAAAAATAATTTCAACTGTTCAAACGGATTTTACTGAAGTCGGCACAGATACTCGCGCAGATTTAAAAAACAAAATATTTATTGCTTTAAAAGGTGAGCAGTACGATGCGCACGATTATTTAGATGCTGCAGTTAAATCTGGCGCTGGTCTTTTAATTGTCCATCGTCTGGATGAAAAATTTCACAACTTGTCAAAACAAGTGACGATCATGCTTGTTGAGGATACATTAAAAGCACTGCAAAGCTTTGCTCATCAGTATCGTAAAACATTAAATTCTAAAATTATAGCGATTACAGGCTCTAATGGTAAAACGACGACTAAAGAATATGTGGCAGCTATTTTAAATCAGTATAAAAAAACGCATTACAATCAAGGAAGTTTTAATAATCATTGGGGTGTTCCTTTGACGTTGTTGCAAATACCTTATGATGCTGCATATGCCGTAGTGGAGATGGGTATGAATCATGCTGGTGAAATTACAGAGCTTGTTCGTATCGCTGATCCTGATTATGTTGTATGTACGATGGTCGGTCATGCACATATTGAATTTTTTGAGTCACAGGAAAAAATTGCTGAAGCTAAGCGTGAGATTTATTTGGAATCTCGTGAGGACACGGTGCGTGTTTTTAATCAGGATCAGGATTTAACATTTGATATGATGTACCCTGTTGCTAAAAAATTTCCGGCATCAAGAATGCTCAGTTTTTCAGAAAAAAATAAAGATGCAGATGTTTTTTTCAAAATTGAAAATTTAACTGCTCACGGAATGTTAATTACGGGCAATATTGCAGGCGTTTGGAGTAGTGCGCAAGTTCCAGTTTTTGGTTATCATAATTTAACAAATCTTTTGGCTGCGGCTAACTTAGCATACGCTGTCGGAATGCCAATTGATTTGATTTGGAAATCGCTCTCGAGTTGTCATTCAACTTGGGGGCGCAATCAATTTATTGAAACTTCTTTAGGTGTTCAAATTTTATTTGATGGTTATAATGCAAATCCAGATAGCATGAAAGCTTTGTTGCAAAATATAGCTTTGATTCAAACAAATGGGCGAAAAATAGGTGTATTCGGACAAATGAAAGAGTTAGGTAGTCAGTCAGCAATGTCACATTTTGAATTGGGTTTTGCTGCCTCGATGACGGGTTACGAATTTATATACTTTATCGGTGAAAATTATTTAGACTTCGAAGCTGGATTGAAAAAATCAGATTTTAAAAATTATAAAGTGGATCTTGATTTAACTGAAGGTATGGGACAACACTTTGTACAATATTTAAAGCCGGGCGATTTTATTTCAGTTAAGGGATCGCGGGGAGCTAAAACTGAACGTTTTGTTGAGTTGTGCGAACCTGTGAATTGGAAAAATAAATCTTAATTTGATTTAGAGCACTAGTAAACTTTGCTCAGGTCGCAGCTGTATTTTCCTGGTGAGTAATTCATGAGTCGGTATTTTCGGAGCTCTCGAAATTCCTTTTGAGTATTTGATGATGAGGCGTATGGAAAAATAGCTATGCCTCCGCGAGGTGTGAATTCGCCGATGACTTCAATAAATTTCGGCTGCATTAAGTTAACCAGATCATTACATATTGTTTGAATGCAGTCTTCGTGAAAATCACCGTGGTTGCGGAAACTGAAAAGATAAAGTTTTAAAGATTTGCTTTCAACCATTTTTTTATCAGCAATATAATTTATGAAGACTTTGGCAAAATCAGGTTGAGATGTTTTTGGACATAGTGATGTAAATTCGGTGCATACAAAAGTTGTCCATGCTGTATGGGTTGGATTTTTATTTTCAAAAGCTTCAAGTAACTTTGGGGAGTAGTTTGTCAGATAGGTCGTGTTTGATTCTCCCAATTTAAAATTTTTAAGCTCAGCTTTAGATCGACCACTCACTTTTGTTTTTTTCATGATCGCAAAGTAGCAGAAATAACTTTTGTCTGTAAAGAAATCTTTTGCTTGAAGTGCGTTCATTACTCAGTCATTTTAAAACACTACAAAATATTCATTTTAATTAATATTTTCAAATACTTATAAAGTTTTTCTTGATCTCGCTGCGTGAATATGTTAGGTTCAGAAAATGCTTTATCAATGGTTATATTCACTTGCTGATCAATACACAATTTTTAATGTTTTTCGCTACATAACAGTCAGATCATTCATCTCTCTGTTTACTGGTTTTTTTCTTTGTTTAATATGGGGTCCATATTTTATTGAAAAGCTTCGACAAAAAAGTTTCGGGCAAGCCATTCGTGATGATGGACCGCAATCTCATCAAAAAAAAGCCGGTACTCCAACAATGGGTGGTTGGTTAATTTTATTAAGCACCTTAGTGCCGTTGATTTTGTGGATTGATTTATTTAATCCTTTGGTTGTTGCTGCAGTGATCATTACATGGGGCTTTGGATTGATTGGATACGCAGACGATTATTTGAAGGTTTCAAAAAAGAATACAAAAGGCTTATCTGGTAAATTAAGATTGTTGGGTGAGTTCGCTATCTCGGGCTCGGTGTTATTTGTGCTCATACATTATTTTAATTTTAGCACTGTCTTAAGTTTGCCATTTATCAAATATATTTCAATTGATCTGGGATATTTTTATATTGTTATGGGAGCACTGGTCATTACAGGTACAGCCAATGCTGTTAACTTAACGGATGGATTGGATGGTCTTGCGATAGTTCCGGTTATTATTTCTGCGGCAACTTTAGGGATTTTTGCATATGTCACGGGCCATGCATCAATTGCAAACTATTTGCAAATTCCTCATATAGCTGGAGCTGGTGAATTAACTCCATTAGCGGCGGCTATCATAGCTGGTAGCTTAGGGTTTTTATGGTTTAACTCGTATCCAGCTCAAGTTTTTATGGGAGATGTTGGGAGCCTTAGTTTGGGTGGTTTTTTAGGGACAATGGCTGTATTAACAAAAAATGAATTGTTGATGGTTGTTTTGGGTGGCGTTTTTGTTGTTGAAGCATTATCTGTTATTACTCAAGTTGCGTCGTATAAGTTGACGGGTAAAAGAATTTTTAAGATGGCTCCATTGCATCACCACTTTGAGCTTGATGGGATAACAGAAACTAAAATTATTGTGCGCTTTTGGATTATTTCAATTTTGCTAGCAGCATTAAGTTTGGCCACGTTAAAGCTTCGGTAGTATTTAAGTGAATTAATAAATAGAAACATAAATGATTGAAATCAAAGGAAATAGTATGTGGACTGAGTTGTCAGACTTAAAAGATAAAAAAATTCTTGTTGTTGGTTTGGGAAAAACTGGCGTTTCATTAGCAAAATTTTTAACGAAATACGAAGCAAGCGTTACTGTGACAGATCATAAATCAAAACCTGAATTATCTGCGCAATTAGATCAATTAGAAGGTTATACGAACATAAAGTTTGAATTAGGTTCACATTCTCCAAAAACATTTTTATCGCAAGATCTTGTGATTTTATCTCCTGGAGTTGCTTCGCATTTAAAAATTTTTGAATACGCTAGACAGCAAGGTGTTAAAATTACGGGTGAGTTTGAGTTTGTTTCGGGCTTCATCAAAGAACCTATTGCTGCGATTACTGGGACAAACGGTAAAACAACCATCGCTCGTTTGACTGAATCAATGTTAAAAGAAAGTGGAGTTGAGGTTTGGGTCGGTGGTTCAAATGAAAACCCAATCACAAACTATTTATTAGAAGAAAAAAAAGCTAAACTTGTTATTGCTGAAGTATCTGGTTTTATGCTTGAGCACTGTGTAAACTTTAATCCAGCGAATGTTGTTTTTAGTAATTTGGCAGAAAATCACTTAGATCGATACCGATCAATGGAAGAGTACGTTAATGCCAAACGTAAAGTGTTTAAAAATACGAATCAAGCGACAACATCAATTTTAAATGCTGATGATAATGCTGTAGTTGAGTTAGCACGTGACCCATCTGTTCAACGTGGACGTATTTTTTACTTTTCGCGTAAAGCGGCTTTAGAGCCACAAATTATGAATATCGGTGGAGCTGTTAATATTGGAGAAGAAATTCGTGTTCGAACAGGTCCAGAAATTGAAACTTTTTCTGTTAAAAATATAAAACTCAGAGGTAAGCACTCTGTTGAAAATATTATGGCATCATTGCTTTTGGCTCGTGAATATGGAGCAAAACATGAAGCTATACAAAAGGTTATTGATGGTTTTATCGCAATTAAGCACCGATTAGAGTATGTTCGTAAGGTAGGTGGGGTTTTATTTTACAACGACTCAAAAGCCACTAATGTTCATGCTGTTTTACGAGCGCTGGACTGCTTTGATGAAAATGTGATTTTAATAGCAGGTGGTAAGGATACCAATTTAAATTATGAGCCTTTACGTAATATGATTAAACGTAAAGTCAAAAGCTTGATCTTGGTCGGTGAGGCTAAAGAACGAATTAACCGTGATTTAGGAGACTTCACTGAGACCTACTTAATTGGTACATTTGAAGAAGCGGTTTTGATCGCTTATCAAAAATCTAGAATTGGTGATATTGTTCTTCTTTCTCCAGCTTGTTCAAGCTTTGATATGTTTGACAGTTATGAAGAGAGAGGCGACTATTTTAAAGAGATGGTCAAAAAATTTAAATAGGGCCTATATTAAAAAAAGAAGCCCCATTTAATGTTTTGAATAAGACATCGTGTGGGGTTTCAGCGTGAAAACTAAATTTTTATCTTCAAGTTTATTTTTATCAATTTTTGCATTGCTTGGAATTGGTTTGGTTCAGGTTTATAGTTCAAGCTATATTTTTGCTATTGAATCATACGGCGATGGACTTTATTTTTTTAAAAGACAATTGATATTTTCGTTTATTGCACTGATAGCTTTAGTTCTTGCTGTTCAGCTTCCGTTTGAAAAAATCAGACAATGGGGTTGGGTTGTTTGGATTGGCGCAAGCGTGTTATTAGTGGCAACATTTATTCCTGGATTAGGTGTTCGCGTTGGTGGGGCTTTGCGCTGGATTCAATTGCCTTTTGGTATTCGCTTTGAACCTTCCGAATTATTAAAAATTTCATTTAGTTTTTTAATAGCAAGTCTGGTTTGTAAAAATCAGAATGCTCTTAAAAATGTAAAATGGGGTTGGATTGGTCTAATGTTGATTTTGCCAATTTTCGTACTTTTAAAGCAACCTGATTTTGGTAGTTTTGCTATTATTGTAATGGTTGGCGTAGCGCTACTTTTTGTTTTTGGTTTATCGTTAAAATATTTAGCGGTGGTTGGTCTTGCAGGAATACCGGTCTTTTATTTTTTAGTTTGGAATGTTGCTTATCGTAAAGCTCGGGTCATGGCCTTTTTAGACCCTTGGTCAGATCCGGCTAAAAAAGGTTTTCAAGTGATTCAAAGTATGTTGTCGATTCATTCGGGTGGCTTGACTGGGCAAGGTTTAGGACAAAGTCAGGGAAAACTATTTTTTCTGCCGGAGGCGCATACAGATTTTACCATGGCCATCTTAGGCGAAGAAATGGGTTTTATAGGAATTTGTTTGGTTTTGTTTTTATATGGATTTGTTGTCTTTCGTGGATTTAGGATTGCAATTAAAACTGAAGATATGTTTAAAAAAACACTTGCTTTGGGTTTAGTGACAACGTTTGCGTTATCGATTTTTATAAATATGGGTGTTGTTATGGGGCTTTTGCCAACCAAAGGTTTAACAATGCCATTTTTAAGTTATGGTGGAAGTTCGCTCGTGATGATTTGTTTGATGTTTGGTGTATTGTTGAATATTGAAAGCTCAGAATATTATAAGAGTTAACTTTAGATTGGTTTAATTAATGTCATTTAAAAAATATAGAATTATTATTGCGGGCGGAGGTACGGGTGGTCATATTTATCCGGCACTTGCTATCGCCGAAGCGCTTATTCATGAACATAAGCAATGTGAAATATTATTTGTAGGAACATCATTAGGATTAGAGTCAAAAATTATTCCCAAAGCAGGTTTTAATCTAAAATTGATTCAAAGTGGTAAGTTAAACTTTAAAGGTCAAATTTTAAATAAAATTAAAACATTATTTAAAATTCCAATAGGTATTTTTCAGTCTTTTTGGATTATTTTAACATTCAAGCCACATTTTGTTTTAGGTGTTGGTGGATATGCATCTGCACCGATGTTGTTAGCCGCAAGCCTTATGGGATGCAAAACAGCATTGTGGGAGCCTAATGCTCACCCAGGAATGGCCAATCGAATATTATCTAGATTTGTTTCAAAAGCATTTTTAGTATTTGAAGATGCAAAAAAATATTTAAAATCCTCAGAAGTGCATGTACTTGGAATGCCATTACGATCAGAAATAGAAAACTACAGTATTCAAAGTAAAAAACAAATTGATCATAAGATGTTTACAATACTGTGCTTTGGTGGAAGTCAGGGCAGCGTATTTTTGAATGATCAACTGAGTGATTTTGTTTTGGAAAATCCAGATTTAAATAATCAAATTAAAGTATTTCATCAAACAGGTTCACTTGATTTTCAAAGAATGAAGACTAAGTATTCAAATACTTCAAATGTTGAAGTATTTGAATATATTTATAATATGCCTGATTATTATAAGCAGGCAGATGTATTATTTTGCCGCGGTGGTGCGAGTACATTGGCTGAAGCTGCTGCTTTTGGAGTTGTTCCGATAGTTGTGCCACTGCCAGCTGCTGACGATCATCAACAAAAAAATGCAGAGGTACTTGTTCAGGAAAATGCTGGATATATGTTTTTACAAAAGAATTTTAATAAAGATGAATTTAAAAAAGTAATATTAAACTTAGTTGATAACGAAGCGCTTAGGAAGTGCATGTCAAAAAATTTAGAAAAAATAGCACCTAAAAATTCATCAACAAAAATTGCACAAAATATTTTGCAACAAATTAATTAGGATATTTATGAAACTTGAAAAAGCAAAATTTCATTTTATAGGCATTGGTGGTATTGGAATGTGTGGATTGGCTGAATTGCTCTACAATAGTGGAGCAGTTGTTACTGGATCTGATGCAAGTGAAAATGCAAATACAGACAGATTAAAAAGCTTAGGGGTTAAAGTATTTAAAGGCCATGCTGCAGAAAATATTGTTGATGCAGATGTTGTTGTTTATTCAAGTGCAATTCCATTTTCAAATCCAGAAATACGTGAAGCAAAAGCTCGTTCTATTCCATTAATTCCTCGAGCAGAAGCATTAGCCGAAATTATGCGTATTCGTCGAGGTATAGCAGTAGCTGGTACCCATGGTAAAACAACCACAACAAGTATGATATCGTCTATTTTTTTAGAAGCCGGTCAAAGTCCAACAATTGTTGTTGGTGGTCGTTTTGAGAAAATCAAATCAACAGCTTTGTTAGGTAAAGGCGAATGGTTGATTGCTGAAGCAGATGAATCAGATGGTAGTTTTAATAAACTTTCGCCTGAAATCGCTGTAATAACAAATATTGATTCAGATCATATGGATCATTTTAAAACTTTTGAAAATTTAAAAAAAGCTTTTTTGGATTTTTCATATAGAGTTCCTTTTTATGGTGTAGTTATTGTCTGTGGTGATGATCCTATGGTTCGACAATTGTTTGAAGGCTTCAATAAACGAATATTATTTTATGGCTTTGATGAAAAAAACGATTTTATTTTAAAAGGTGAAAAAGGTAACTATAGTTTAATTAAATCAGAAGACTTTGATAAAAAATTATTAGGTGAATTTAAAATTCAAATTCCTGGTATTCATAATGCATTAAATGCAACAGCATCTATTGTTGCTGGTTTGGCTGCTGGACTTGATTTCGAGGCCTGTGCACAGGGAATTCAGCGCTTCGAAGGTGTCGATCGCAGGTTTCATTTTAAGGGAGAAGCTCATGGTGTTCAAATTTATGATGATTATGGACATCATCCGACAGAGGTTCGTGCCGCTTTACAGGCTTTCAAAGAAAAATTTGAAAAGCAAAAACTTGTTGTTTATTTTCAGCCTCATCGGTATTCAAGAACGCAGCACTGTTGGCAGGATTTTAAAACGTGTTTTAATCAGGCGGACATTTTATTTTTGGGCGATGTGTACCCCGCTGGTGAAGCACCAATTCCAGGAGTTACTTCGGCAAAACTTGTAGAGGAGTTAGTAGAGGCTCAACATAAAAATTGTTTTCATGCGCCAAAAGAAACACAAGTTGATCAAATTTTAAAGCAACTTCAACCCGGGGATGTTTTTTTAACACTCGGTGCAGGTGACGGTTGGAAATTAGGTTTAGATGTCCTTGAAAATATTAAAAAACGTTAAGCTTGCAGATTATACTTCATGGTTAGTTGGCGGCGAGGCTGAATATTTTTGTTTGCCCGAAACACTTGATGATTTAAAAGAATCAATTTTATTCGCTCAAAATCAAAACCTGCCTAAATATATTTTAGGTAGCGGGTCGAATGTTTTAATTTCTGATCATGGAATCAAAGGGTTAACAATTTGCATGCGCAAATTTTCCAAAATGCAAGCTGTTCAAGAAGATGGGCGTTTGGTGATTGAAGCTTTTTCTGGTACTGGAAAATCGGAACTCCTCAAAATTTTTTTAAAACACAAATTAGCTCCTGCGCTTTTTTTAGCTGGTTTGCCTGGTGATATTGGTGGCGGCGTTGTTATGAATGCGGGAGTGGCAGAGGCCTATACTCCGCGCGAGTTTATGGATTTTGTTGATTGGATCGATGTTATACACGACGATTTACAGATCAAACGAATTTTTAAAAAAGATTTAAAAATTAAATACCGTCATACTGACGGTTGGCAGCCTGGAATCATTGTGAATGTGGGTTTAAGTTGGCCGTTATTTGAAGTTCCAGAAATTTTAACTCAAGTCAAAGAGGCGAATAAAATTCGTTTAAGTAAGCAGCCATTAGATATGCCAAGTTGTGGATCAGTTTTTAAAAATCCAGAAAACCACAAAGCTGCACAGCTGATTGATCAATGTGGTTTAAAAGGTTTTAAAATAGGTGATGCTCAAGTTTCATTAAAACATGCTAATTTTATTGTAAATTTAAATACAGCTAAAGCTCAGGATATTTGGAATGTCATATTGCATGTACAAAACGTTGTGGAAAAACAAACTGGAGTTAAGCTCACAACCGAAGTTGTACGTTTAGGTGCGTGGTCATCATAAATCGTTTCGTTTTGAGACATGACGCAGTTAATATTTTAATTTTAAAAATTCTGCTCGTTAACCTCATCTTTGGTCTAGCTCGGGCCGATAAAAAGAGTAACTCGAAGACACAATCTGTCGGCGCTACAGCAAACAGAGAAATGCAACAAAGGAGAAGCTCTATATGAAGTCAAATTACACGTTTAAACACCTCGATTACTCTGAATCGTTAGTTCAATACACTAATGAAAAATTAGATGAAATTGGAAAGTTTCTTCTTAAAGAGGGGCGTTGTAATGTTTATTATTGGAAGGATCATCACAATTTTTATTGTGAGGTTTCGATTAACTCAAAACAGAAATTTTTTAAAGCTTCCGCCTCTGCGACTGATGTTTACGTTGCAGTTGATTTGATGATTGATAAAATGGAAAAACAATTTTTGAAAGTTAAAGAAATTTATATGGATCACAAAAAGTTCGATTTATCGAAAGAAGGCCGTTATAAACAAATTAATGAACAATTTGAATATCAGCCTAAAGGTCGCAAAGCTGCATAATTAAATGATTACAAAAGTCTGAAACAATAAAAAAAGCCCCTATAACGGGCTTTTTTTATTGTTTAAATTGGCATTTTAATGAAGTTGAGTCACCGGCACCAACTGTTTGAAAAGTGACTTGAAATTGCTGATCAGTCGTTTTTTCAAATAAAACATTAACTTCGCTATCAGAAAAATCTTGTTTAATTTTTACGGCATGAGTTGGTAGTATTTCTGCAGAAAATGTTGGCTCTTCGCCAAGCTCCTCTTCATCAAAAATGAGTCCAATTTGGCTGGATTTATTTGATGGAAGAATCATGGAAAGCTCATAAGTTGCTTCATCGTTATCAAAGTAAAATACACATTTGTTATTAACTGTTTTTTGCTCTATTCCAGCAACTTGGTGTGATATTTTTTGACCTTGAATAATCCCAGTTGTAGGTAACATAGTTTGCAACATAAACATTAAGCCTGCGCTTGTCATAATCCCCATACTCACCTCGCGTATCTATGCTAATATACTATGCAATTTCGACAATCCAGAGATATGTTGTGTTTGTGAATAAATGACATTCTTGTCAAAAGCTTAAACATTGCCTGAAGGCGTAAAATGAAGTAATTTTCAAGGGCTAACCATAAACCTTAAAATGAGGAAAACACATTGAAAAACTATATTTTTACAAGTGAATCTGTTTCCGAGGGCCACCCGGATAAAATGGCCGATCAAATTTCTGATTCGGTGTTGGATGCTATTTTAGCTCAAGATCCAAAAGGTCGTGTTGCTTGCGAAACTTTATTAACAACTGGATTAGTTGTTGTTGCTGGTGAAATTACGACCTCTGCCAAAGTTAATTTCGCAGAAATTGCTCGTGATACAGTCAAGCGCATTGGATATGATCACTCAGATAAAGGTTTTGATTATAAAACTTGTGCTGTTATGGTTTCTGTTGGTCAACAGTCGCCGGATATTGCTCAAGGAGTAAAGGACACAGGTTCGGATGAGCAAGGTGCTGGAGATCAAGGTTTAATGTTTGGATATGCAACAAATGAATCGCCTGAATACATGCCACTCACGCTTTCATTATCACACAAACTTGTTCATGATTTAGCAAGTTTACGTAAAGCAAATAAAGTGAATTGGTTAAGACCAGACGCTAAATCTCAAGTTTCAATTCAGTATGAAAATGGAGTAGCAAAAAGAATTGATACAATTGTGTTGTCAACTCAACATGCAGATTCTGTTTCGAATGCAGAAATTAAATCATTTATCATGGATGAGCTGATCAAAAAATCAATTCCTGCTAAATGGATTGATAATCATACAAAATTTCATATTAATCCAACAGGGCGTTTTGTAACAGGTGGGCCAATGGGTGATGCCGGTTTAACAGGTCGTAAAATTATTGTTGATACCTATGGTGGTCACGGTGCCCATGGTGGTGGTGCCTTTTCTGGAAAAGATCCAACCAAAGTTGATAGATCAGCAGCGTATGCGGCTCGGCATGTTGCTAAAAACATCGTGGCAGCTGGTTTAGCAGATAAATGTTTGGTTCAATTGGCTTATGCGATCGGTGTTGCAGAGCCTGTTTCAATCACAATCAACGATTACGGGACAAGCAAGGTCGGATCGGAAAAACTTGTTTCGGCTGTCAAAAAAGTTTGGGATCTTAGACCGGCTCGTATTGTTAAAGAATTTGATTTGTTAAAACCAATTTACTCGGCAACAGCGGCTTATGGACACTTTGGTCGTGAAGAAAATTTAGATAAAGGATTTTTCAGCTGGGAAAAAGTCAATAAAGTTGAACAGCTTAAAGACGCAGTTAAATAAATTATAAAATGACATGTTTAGCCTGTGAAAAATGATCACAGGCTTTTGTTAATGAGGTTAAGTTTGAGCACCGATCCAAAATATATCAGAAATTTTTCTATTATTGCCCATATTGATCATGGTAAGTCGACTTTGGCAGATGCTTTGTTGTCTTACACTGGTGCTCTTGCTGACCGCGAAAAAAAAGATCAGTTTTTGGATAATATGGATCTTGAGCGTGAGCGTGGAATTACGATTAAAGCGCAAACTGTGTGTTTAACGTATAAATCTCAAAAAGACGGTCAGGTTTATCAGTTAAATTTAATTGATACACCGGGGCACGTGGATTTTTCGTATGAAGTTTCACGCTCATTAGCGGCCTGTGAAGGTGCTATTTTAGTTGTTGATGCTGCTCAAGGTGTTGAAGCACAAACTTTAGCGAATGTTTATTTAGCGTTAGAAAATAATCTAGAAATTATTCCTGTTCTTAATAAAGTTGATTTGCCAACGGCTGATCCCGAAGGTGTACGTAAACAAATTGAAGATACTGTTGGTTTGGACTGTTCTGGTATTGTTCATGCTTCTGCAAAAGAAAAAATAGGTATTGCAGACATACTTGAAGCTGTGATCGAAAAAATTCCTCCACCAAAGGCGAATCGAGCTGATACACCTCGTGGCTTGATTTTTGACTCGTGGTTTGATGCTTATCAAGGTGTTGTCATTTTAGTTCGTGTTATGGACGGTCAAATTAAAAAAGGTGATCGAATTAAATTTATGGCGACCGATCGTGACTACGAAATTTTGAGAATGGGTAAGTACACTCCATTTCCGCAGCCTGTGGATGCATTAGATTCGGGTGAAGTGGGTTTTATAATTTGTGGTATTAAAGATATTCGTGACGTTAAAGTCGGCGATACAATTACGTCATCAAAAAATCCCGCACTTGAACCTCTTCCTGGTTTTCAAAAAATTAAACCAATGGTTTTTGCTGGTATTTTCCCTGTTGTCGCAAGTGAATATCAAAATTTAAAAGACGCACTTGATAAATTATGTTTAAACGATTCATCGTTGACTTTTGAAATTGAAAAATCTTTAGCATTAGGTTTCGGTTATCGTTGTGGGTTCTTAGGTTTATTGCATATGGAAATTGTGCAGGAACGTTTAGAACGTGAATTTAATTTAAACTTAATTACAACAGCGCCGACAGTTGTTTATAAAATTACAAAAAATGACGGCACTGTTTTGATGTTAGAAAACCCATCAGGTATGCCTGATGAAACTCAAATTGCAAAGATGGAAGAACCGTACGTGAAAGTCACGCTTCATACCCCAACGGAATATATTGGTGGGCTTTTGAAATTATGTGAGGATAAGCGCGGTATTCAACAGCGTATGGATTATATCAACGAAAAGAAAGTCATCATCGAGTACAAACTTCCAATGAATGAAATGGTGATGGATTTTTATGATCGTTTAAAATCAATCACTAAAGGTTATGCTTCATTAGAATATGAGTTTTTAAATTTTGAAGAAGCCGATCTGGTTAAAATGGACATCCTCATCAATGGAGAGCCAGTTGATGCCTTGTCCTTGATTATACATCGATCAAAAGCGCAAAATCGAGGTCGTTTACTGGCGGAAAAAATGAAAGAACTTATTCCTCGCCAACAGTACCAAGTGAACATTCAGGCAGCCATTGGATCTAAAATTGTAGCCCGTGAAACTTTGGGAGCTATCAGAAAAGACGTGACGGCTAAATGTTATGGTGGTGACATATCGAGAAAGCGTAAGCTTTTAGAAAAGCAAAAAGAAGGTAAAAAGCGTATGAAACAGATTGGATCTGTTGATGTTCCACAGGAAGCTTTCTTAGCCATTTTAAAAGTTGAAGATTAAATTATTTTGGAACCTTTTTGTATGTTGTGTGTATAACTGAGTAAAAAGGGGCTTCTCTGGAAGTTGAAAAGTTAAATCCACAAATTTTAAATAATCAGCCAGAGTCATTTGAGGCTTTGGTTGAGCGCTATCAAAAACCAATTTTTAAATTTTTGTTGGGTATGAATGTTCCTAACTCCATGGTTGAGGATGTTGCGCAAGACGTTTTTATATCTGTTTTTGAAAATCTTAAGAATTATGATGAATCAAAAGCGCAGTTTTCAACTTGGATTTTCACAATCGCCAAAAACAAAGCTTTAAATCATTTACGTAAAATCAAAATTAAGTCTTTTTTCGGATTTCAAAATGAAGCACTTGAATGCGATAAGATAGTAATTCCTATAGATAAAATATTAGTTGAATATGAAATAGGAGAGAAACTGGTCACATATTTAAATCAGCTACCACAAAAATATCGCACTTGTTGTGTTTTATACTTCTTTAATGAATTAAAAATTGAACAAATTGCTGTGATTGAAAAATGTAGCGTCGGAACAGTTAAATCTCGATTGTTTAGAGGTAAAGAAATTCTTAAAGAGCAAATGAAAGGATATTGGGTATGATTGACCAATTTAATGAAAATGACCAAGACATGCAAAAATTAAAAGCCATGTTTGGGGTAGTTTGTGAGAATATGCCTTTAGAAAAACCCTATTTTGCTAAAAAAGTTATTCGACATTTAGGAGAAGATTCGCCGAAGCAAGGTGGTTTATTGCGATTCCAAAATGCATCAGGGGTGATTACATTTATGCTTTTTGTTGCACTTTTATTTTTTCCTGCATTTACACAGGCTGTTCCTACAATTGCTATTGTATTTTAATAAAATAAGTAGAATCATTATTAACTGAAAAGAGAGTTGTCATGAATATTTTTGGTCGAAATAAATCTAAAACAGAAACTAAATCAGAACCAACAAAATACAACGGTTTTGATGTTACAAATAAGCTATTTTGGACCGAAGGTTATGGTTCAATGGCTTTGGCTATTTTAGCTGCGTTAACTATACGTTGGTTGCTCTTAGAGGCTTATGTAATTCCGTCTGGGTCAATGTTGCCAACTTTGTTAATTAATGATCATATTTTTGTTAATAAAATTAATTATGGAATTAGAGCGCCATTTAGTGAAAATTGGATAGTTAAGTTTAATGAGCCGGAACGTGGTGAAATTGTTGTATTTAAATATCCTGTTGACCCTGGAACATTTTTTATTAAGCGAATTGTAGGTCTTCCTGGTGATAAAATTAAATTTGAAAATGGCTCACTTTTTGTTAATGATAAACTTCAAGAAAAAATTGTTCCGAAATCTTCTTGGAATTTTGATTGGTTAAGAGATGAAGATTTTAATTCCCGTGAAGGTTTGTATCGCGACTCAAAGTCAAATTATATTCATTTTAGTGAAAAACTAGAGAACTCACAAAAAGAAACTGTCGAACACTCAATTTTGATGCCGAAATCTCAAGTTGTTGGATTTCCTGGTGACGGCGAATGGACTGTACCTGAGGAGCAAATTTTTGTCATGGGAGATAATAGATATAACTCACACGACTCGCGTTTTTGGGGTTTTATGCCGAAAAAAAATATTTTAGGTCGTGCAAGTTTTGTTTGGTTAAGTTGTGAAGAGATGATTCCATTTATACCAGTAATTTGTAATCCTTTAACAATAAGATTTGGTCGGTTTTTTCATAATGTTAGTCAGTAATAAAGTCAGGATTTAACAGGTGGGGATATTAAAACAAAAAATTGGCAAACAAGGAAGATGGCCAAAGACTTTGTTTTTGTTTTTTTTGCCGTTAATCTTGTTTTTATCTGTACGTTGGATTTTTTTAGAACCATTTGTTATTCCATCAGAGAGTATGGTTCCACAGTTATTAATCCATGATCATATTTTGGTTCAAAAAAACGCTTATGGTTTAAAACCATTTTTTGGTGACGGCTGGCTCTTGCAGTGGCGTAAACCTCAGCGTGGAGATGTTATTGTTTTTCGATATCCTGAAAATCGCGACATGTTTTTTATAAAGCGTTTAATTGGTTTACCCGGTGATGTTGTTGAAACTCATGGAATGAATTTAACTATAAATGGTCAACACGTAGATTTAAAAGCTATAGATAATCCAGTTGAAGTCATCTCAATGCGCTTGGATAGCCAAGCAGAAGCTTCTTATTTTGAAGAACATTTGAGTTCGAAAAAGCATTTTGTTCGATTTGAAAGTGAAAGTAGTTTTTCAGAACAAAGCGTTGTTTTTAGGGTTCCAGAAAATAATTATTTTGTTTTGGGAGATAATCGTTTTAACTCGCATGATTCTCGTTTTTGGGGGTATGTTGATCATAAATATTTAGTGGGGCAAGCTAAATTCATTTGGTTAAGTTGTGACTCTATGTTGGAGTCAGCACCGTTTATTTGTGATCCAAAAACTCTCCGCTTGGAAAGGTTATTTAAAAGTATTTATTAATGAATCAAAAAAATTTACCAACATATTTTTGGATTTTGGGAGCTGTTGTTCTGGCTATTTTGTGTCGGGTTATATTCATTGGTGTTTATAAAGTGCCAACAGTGACCATGACTCCAACGTTAATTGAGGGTGACATTTTATTAGCTAATAAATTGGCTTATCGATTTCAAGATCGTCGACCACAACGTGGGGATGTTGTGGTGTTTACTCGTCCTCAAAAGTTGGGACAGTTTTTTATTAAACGTATTGTTGCAATACCAAATGATAAGGTTGCCTTGTCAGAAGGTACATTAATTATAAACGATCAACCGTGCTCATATCAAACAGTTCAAAATATCGAAAATTTTAATATTTTTTTGGAAAAATGTTCGGATTCAGAACGCCAAGTTTTAAAAGTAGTATCTGGTCAGTTGAAATCTAAGAATATGCCGGAAATAAAGTTAAATGCGGATGAATATTTTGTTTTGGGCGATAATCGAGATACGAGTGATGATTCAAGAGATTGGGGTACATTAAAAATTGATCAAGTTGCTAGCAAAGCACAATTTATATGGATCTCAGTCGGATCAACGCAAGACTCCATTTCTAAAGAAAAAGGCTTCAGATTCAGTCGCTTTTTGACAAAGATAAAATAATTCCCTAGCCTAGAATTCAATGTCTACGAGCTACAACGAACAAAATTTAAATCGCTCAGTCATTGATCTGAGTAAAATGTCTGCGCACTCTATTTATTCATTGTTTGAGCATAGTCTGAGTCTTAAGTTGAACTATCAAAAAAATAATTGGTCTTCTTTAACTCAAGTTAAGGGTTTGGCCGCTTTACTTTTTTTTGAGCCGAGCACTCGAACGAGGTTTAGTTTTGAATCAGCATGTGTTCGATCAGGTGTGCATCCGCTTATACTTGATGGGGCTCATGGAACAAGTTTAGAAAAGGGTGAAACCCTAGAGGACACTGTTCTTAATATAGAGGCTATGAAGCCTCTTTTTTTTGTCATTAGAGCTCCTGATGATTTTCAGTTTTTAGAAATAAGTCACAAAATTAATACACCAATGATTAATGCTGGCTGGGGAATGAAAGGACATCCAACTCAAGCGTTACTTGATATGTTAACTGTTTTTGAAAAACTGAAAGCAGTTGAAAATAAAAATATACTTTTTATTGGAGATATAAAACATTCTCGAGTTGTAAGCTCGCATCTACAGTTGGCAGATAAACTTAACTACAATATTGGTTACTGCTGTCCTGAAAGCTTTTTACCGTCGCAAGCCAGTTTAAATAATGTGCGTCTTCATTTGTTTACAGATCTTGCTGAAGCATTGGCTTGGGCTGACGCAGCAGTTGCTTTACGAATACAAAAAGAACGTCATTATGGTGAAAAGTTTAATTTGCAAGATTATGTGCAAAAATACTCTCTCAATGCTACGTCTCTTAAATTTTTAAAATCGACTGCTTTGATTATGCATCCTGGGCCAATTAATTATGGTGTGGAGTTGGATAAAGAAGTTTTAAATGATACTCGTTCCGTTATCTTGCAACTTGTTCAAAATGGTACTTTTTTAAGAGAAACTTTGATTCGACAGATTTTAAATGAAGGAGCATTGAAGTGATAAAGTATTTTTTGGTACTTGAAGATGGAAAAGTATTTCAAGGTCAAACCATTCGAGATCAGACACACTTCATTGAAAAAGCTGGTGAAGTCGTTTTTAATACTTCACATTCTGGCTATGAAGAAATTGCAACAGATCCCTCATATTTAAATCAAATTGTGGTGATGACTGCTCCTATGCAGGGTAATTATGGAGTTGATGATGCAGTTTGGGAGTCGAATAGAATTTGGATCAATGGTTTTGTTTGTTTGCAAATACAGAATAGCCGTCAAAACTCAAAATGGACAAAAAGATTAATTGAAAATAAAATTCCAATTTTAACTGAGCTCGATACTCGGTTATTGGTTTTACATATTCGAAATTTAGGAACTCCTTGGGGAGCTCTTGTTGCGGCTACAGATGAAACTAAAGCTAAAGAAAAAGCTTTTCATTTAATTGAAGCATGTAAAAAAAATGATTCAGACTGGGTTTGGTTTGCATCGAGAAAAGAAATACAAGAAATTGATGGTGATAATCCTCAAGGTCCCAAAATCGCTGTGCTCGATTTTGGTTCAAAAGAAAATATTCTACGTGAATTAAAAAAACGTTGTAGTCACATTAAAATTTTTCCATCACGGACAAATCCTGAGTTGATTGAGTTATATAATCCAGATGGGTTGATGTTGACGAATGGCCCAGGTGATCCGTCTGCTGTATTAGTAGCGCCTCAAACGGTACGGCAATTTTTAGGTCGAATACCTATATTTGGTATATGCATGGGACATCAAATTTTGTCTATTGCACTAGGTTCAAGTACCTATAAATTAAAATTTGGTCATCGTGGCGCGAACCATCCTATTCAGGATTCAATTTTGAAAACGATATATATGTCGAGCCAGAACCATGGATACGCCGTCGACGATAAAACATTGCCAGAACACATTCAAGTGACACATCGTAATTTAAATGATCAAACAGTTGCTGGTTTTTTTTCTGAAAAATTAAATTGTTTAGGCATTCAATATCATCCAGAAAGTCATCCAGGTCCACACGATGCTGTAGCACTGTTTGATTTCTTTACGCAGAAAATGATTTCACAAAAAAAGGATATCTCTCAACATGATCACAGTCGAACAATTTGAAAATTCATATCATAAATTATTAACACATTTTGGAACTTTGCAGTTTAAAGATGAATTAAATTCTGCACGAAAAGAGTTTTTTGAAAATGCAGGTACGCTTGATGAAAATAAACCAAACTATACATTGAGAATGAATCAATTTTATGATTGGTATTTTTTAACACGTGCTATGCGTGGTTACATGCAAACACCGCTCAATGTGTGTGATTTACAACGAGAATTGCGTTTAACACCTGAAGACATAGAAACAATTGATGTTCTTAAGAACACATTAATTCATTCGCTTTTTGAACTTATAAAAGTAAAAAATAATGAGTTAACATTAAAAGATTTATTTAAGAATAAAAAGTTAGTCGTTACTTCAGAGCAGCATATTTTTGATTTTGACGAAAAAGAATTTTTTGAAGCTAGAATTATTGAAGTTAATGGTCAAAAACATTTTTTAAAAGGTTTTTGTTTTCATCCAGAATCTGCTCAAAAATTTATTTTAAACGAAGTAAAAGTTTTTCAAAAAAACCCTGATTTGAATCCGGCGGATTTTATGGTGAGACTTAATAAAATGAGATATAAATTCGAGCAATACAGACATGTTAAGCCAGAAATGATTTATACGAATGATAATAAATTAGGTTTATAAAATTATTTAATAGGAGCAAAAATGCCAAGGCTTACTCAATATAAAAAAGTACTGATCGTTGGTAGTGGTCCAATTCAAATTGGTCAAGCCTGTGAGTTTGACTACTCTGGCACTCAGGCTTGCAAGGCTTTGATGGCTGAAGGTTTAGAGGTTATTTTAGTTAACTCTAACCCTGCCACAATTATGACTGATCCAGATATTGCGACAAGAACATATATTGAGCCTCTCAAACCAGAATACTTAGAAAAAATTATTGAAAAAGAAAAGCCTGATGCAATTATTCCCACTCTCGGTGGTCAAACGGCTCTCAACTTAGCTCTGGAGTTAGATAAAAAAGGAATTTTAAAAAAGCACAATGTAGTGATGTTAGGTGCGACACCTTCAGTTATTGAAGCAGCTGAAGATCGAGAGAAGTTTCGTACAATTTTAGATGAAATTGGTGCTCAATATCCAAAATCAGAAATGGTTAAAACTTTTGATCAAGGATTAAAAGCAGCAGAAGTCTTGGGATATCCTCTCATTTTAAGGCCAAATTATACTTTAGGCGGAGGTGGTGGTGGCGTTGCTTACTCTCCTGAAGAGTATAAGCAAATGTTGGTCCAAGCGCTTCATGAGAGTCCGACTTCAGAAGTGTTGGTCGAGGAAAGCATTTTAGGTTGGAAAGAATTTGAACTTGAAGTCATGCGTGATTCATCCGGAACTTTTGTTGTGGTGTGTTCGATTGAAAATTTTGACCCTTGTGGTGTGCATACAGGAGACTCAATCACTGTAGCTCCTCAACAGACTTTATCGGATCAACAATACCAAGCGATGCGTGATGAAGCTTGTAAAATTATTAATAAAGTTGGTATTCAAACAGGTGGTGCCAATGTTCAATTTGCAACTCATCCTAAAACTGGTGAGCGTGTTGTCATTGAAATGAATCCACGTGTGTCAAGATCATCTGCATTGGCAAGTAAAGCCACAGGATTTCCGATAGCAAAAATCGCCGCTCTTTTGGCTATTGGATATCAATTGCATGAAATTACCAACGATATTACAAAAGTAACACCGACATGTTTTGAACCAGCACTTGATTATGTTGTTACAAAAATTCCTCGTTTCGCTTTTGAAAAATTTCAAGGTTCAAAAGATTTACTGACAACGCAGATGAAAAGTGTTGGTGAAGTAATGGCTATTGGTCGTACCTTTCAAGAATCGATGATGAAGGCGTTATCTGCACTAGAAATGTCGACTGAAAGTATTCCAGAAGTTGATTTTGATTTGGAAAAAATTTCATATCCAAACAGTCAAAGAATCTGGCATATTTTTCAAGCTTTTAGACATGGTTTAGGGTTAAATATGATTCAAGATTTAACTCAAATAACACCTTGGTTTTTAGAGCAAATAGAATCATTGGTTCATTTTGAAAATGAATTTAAAATCTCTGAGCTGACAACCGAATTATTATTAAAAGCTAAACGCTTTGGTTTTACTGATGCTCGGCTTGCAAAATTAAAAGATTTTTCAGTTCATAATATTAAAAATTTAAGACATAAATTTAATATTCGACCAGTTTTTTTTCAAGTGGATACATGTGCAGGTGAGTTTGCATCAACTACTCCATATTTTTATTCGACCTATTGGAGTCACTATCAATGTGAGCTTAAATTTGTAAAACCTATCGTTGCAGTTATTGGTAGTGGTCCGAATCGAATAGGACAAGGAATTGAGTTTGATTATTCATGCGTACGTGGAGTTAAGGCGTTACAAAAACAAAATTATCAAGTGGCTATGATCAATTCAAATCCGGAAACTGTATCTACTGATTATGACACTTCTGATATATTATTTTTTGAACCTTTAACGCAAGAGCATTTGTCTGAGATTTTTTATGCAATAAAGCCTTATGGTTTTATTGCCCAGTTAGGTGGACAAACACCGATTAACTTAGCAAAAGGATTATCTGATGAGGGGTTTAAGCTTTTGGGATCTTCTTTGCAAGCTATTGATCTGGCCGAAGACAGAAAAAAATTTGCAGAAGTTTGTCGTGAACTTAAATTACAAATTCCAATATCTGCTATGGCAGGTAACATAGCAGAAGCTTTAGGGAAAGAGCTTGAAATTGGTTACCCTATGATTTGTCGTCCAAGTTATGTATTGGGTGGGCGTCGAATGGAAGTCATTGAAAACCGTTCTGAGTTGGAGTCATATTTTGAACGTCATAAAGATTTTATTGGTCAGAAGAATCCATGTCTCATGGATCAGTTTTTATCAGGCGCACTCGAAGTTGATGTGGACATTGTACGAGGTTCTGGTTGGCAGGTTTGTGGCGGTGTGATTGAACATATCGAGGCCGCTGGAATTCATTCGGGTGATAGCATGGGAGTTGTGCCTCCGCAAAGATTAAAACCAGAAACACTTGTGAAAATTGAAAAAATGAGTTCAGAGTTAGCTGATCGATTAAATATTTTGGGTCATTTAAATTTACAATTGGCAATTAAAAATGACGAGGTATATGTTTTAGAAGCAAATCCGAGGAGTTCAAGATCAGTTCCATTTTTAGCTAAATCGACTGGAATACCATTGATAGATTTAGGAATCCGAGCACAATTAGATCAGGTCTTAAAAGAATCAGAAATTGCTCAGTATAACTGGAGATCGATCAAGCAAGTCTGTGTAAAAGGGGTTGTTTTTCCATTTAAAAAGTTTCAGGAAAGTGATTCTATTTTAGGTCCGGAGATGAAATCGACGGGTGAATCAATGGGGAGAGCTCGTTCATATCCAGAGGCTTTGGTTAAAGCGTTTGTATCGAGTCAGATTTCATTACCAAAATCAGGAGAGGTTTTTTTATCTTTACGAGATAAAGATAAAATACCCATGATTCCTATTCTTAAAACAATGGAAGGTATTGGTTTTAAATTTTCAGCTACACGTGGGACTGCTGATTTTTTAAAAGAACAAGGCTTCGATTGCTTATCTTTGAATAAAGTTCATGAAGGTCGGCCACACTGCGTGGATCGTATCAGATCAGGACAGGTTAGTTTTGTGATTAACACGACAGCTGGACGTCATGCTATTGAAGCTAGTTTTGCGATAAGACGAGCTTGTATTGACTACTCACTTCCGTGTTTAACTGAAAGCGATGCTGCTGAGGCCTTTGTTTTAGCTCTTGAAAAATCAAAAACTGGACGATTTGAAGTGAGTCATTTGGAATTTTAATTTTTTAAAATAGTTAATTGGTGAGTGATTCAAATTTTTCTTTAAATAAATAATGAGTTTCATCACCTCTCCATCTGACAACACCATATTCTTTGATATTTTCAGGAAGAGTACCGCGACAACATATTTGTTTAGAATTGTTTTCTAAACTGGGTTCTAAATCTGTACAAACTATTTGTTTGTGTATAATACCATTTGGATTTTGAATAATAAAGTTTAGTCGAATTGATTCTGCGTAACTATCATCTGCATTAGAACACGCCTCAATATTAACACCATGTTTTTTAATCGTCACTTCAGGAAGTGTAAGGTTATCTATTTGAGTCATTGATTTATTTGAAATTAAATTAAATTTTATTTTTTTATTTGCCACAATTTCTATAAAGGTTGGCTTTTCATTTAAGTCATTATTTTTAGGTATTGTAAAGTTGACTGCGTTTGGGATTTCGCTTTCAAATAATTTAAGATATTTTTGATGATTATCATTTTGCCATGTGTAGGTCGAGTCATCATTATTAAAATGTATTTGTGCAAATAATTTTTTATCAATTAAAAGATCCCATTTGTTTCCCATTGAATTAATACATTCATTAGTGACATATTTAAATTTTATATTTTGAAAATCATAAGTGTAGTTGTTTTGTATTGTCCGACCTTGCCATAGATAGACTTTAATTTTTTCACAAGATGTAACCTTTGGATTGTATCGAAAATAGACTATGGTACTAGTTGTAACTAATAATATGAATATAACAATTGTGAGTTTTTTAAAAAACGACATATTGATTTACAATCTATCAAAGAAACGGACTTGTTTCATTAAGAAAGATCGACTAGAATTGATTTAATGTATTTTAAAAAAAAATCACAATTTATAACCTACATTAAAAATTTTAAATTAAATCGATTGGGTTTTTCAATATTAGAAACAACTGTCGCAGTTGGATTGTTGTCGATTGTAATTACTGGTGTTGTTACACTTATGGTTCAGACTAAAAAAAAATCTAATGCTCAAATAGGTGATCATGATGCTCGTCAATTTTTTAATGAAATGAATGCAAATTTGATAAAGCGACGTGTTTGTCGCAATACTTTTGCTAGCATCAATGCAACGACTGCAACTTCTTCAACCCCAATAGCAATTGCAAGTATTAAAAATGACTCAGGAGGTGTATTGTACGCTGTTGGCGGCCAGTATTTTTCGGGTGAAATTCAACTTGATGGATTGGAAATTGATGAGTGGTATGGCGTTTCAGCTAACCCTGATACTGTAGGATATTTTAGACTTAAAGCAACTGTGCGTAAATTAAAAAAGAATGACGTTGGTTCAAGTTCATTAGTTTACTACTCTCATCTAAGTGCTAAAGTTGATGCCGGAAATACAATTATCGACTGTTTTGCATATATAGATGATCAATATGTTGATATCATTGGGGATACAATGACCGGGCCGCTTATCAACACATACGCCTCTGGAGGCCCAGCACAGCCAGGGATTAATTTAACAAATAGTCATATGATTGCTAATTACTATTTAGAAAATTCAGATAAAAATTTAA